>ERZ1023619.2-NODE-2-length-97859-cov-46.831663_pt1 | contig 97859 bp, 86 predicted proteins | sample MGYA00380329_ERZ1023619 | MGnify/ENA primary metagenome ERZ1023619 (study PRJEB33179, sample SAMN07448976) | human gut metagenome | biome: Human-gut; feature: Human associated habitat; material: Faeces | host: Homo sapiens | place: India: Bhopal | collected...
ATAACCAGTAAACTTTCCTCATTCTTCTCTCAAACACTTTTTATATGTACTTTCCAGGCTGAAAACGGATACTATTATCCGCTAACATTAAATAAATGGCTTATGGAAGAGAATATTTGTCCTGAATGTGGCAGTCCCAATCTTCAGTGGTATGAGGATGGAACAGTGGAGTGTTTGGATTGTGGGTTCGTATTCAACCCATAGTTGAATTTGTGATATATGACTCCACTTTTTAAAGTGGAGTCATTGTTATTTAGTAGGAGATGATTCCTTTTTCTCTGATTTACCGAATTCAGTTTGTATCTTCTTGATCATGTCCTTTACTTCCTGGTCAATGCGATTGAAGTTATTGTAGAGAATTCGTTCCTTGGCATCCGTGGACTTGAAGTTGTAATATATAGGAAGAGGGTAGTTCTTATAATCCTCTTCTTCTGCCTTGATTTCGTCCATGTTGAAGTTCGTTTTGCAGAAGAACTTGGAGGTTTTGAACTCCTCGGCCTCCTGGATATTCATAGAGCCGTTCTTGCCGGTCTTGGTTACGGTGAAGTCTCTAGCAGTCTGTCCGCAGATCCAACCGGATGCCATATCGCTGATTTTTGAGGCAGGTACCAAACTGTCCATGTTCTCATTGAGATTGATGGAAGTACGGTCTCTATCAATCGTAATACCTTTCTTGAGTTGGACAACCTTTCCGAAGATGTCTCCAGATAGCCAGTCCAATGTATCCTTGCTTCTGGCGGAACCACTGATGACATTGCCCACGGTAGTGATAATCTTGTCTTTACCCACCTTGCCATAGTCAGCTTCAAGCTGAGGTAGCTCCTGAAAACCGAGAGTGACGGCTACTTTATTACTTCGAGCTGTACCGATAAGTCTGTCAATCTTATGAAAGTAGAGTGTCGGCAGCTCATCCACAATGATACTCACAGGGACGTTTTTGCCTTGACCACTATTCACTCGGGTTACCAGACGGTTGAGAATCAAAGCATTCAGTGCACCGATGATACTCTCCATTTCTGGGTCGTTGGCGATAAGCAGATAGCTTGGATTCTTCGGGTCAGAGACTTTCAAGTCGAAGTCATCTCCACTGAAAACCCAATAGGCTTCCTTGGTGGCAAGACGCGATGTCTGCACTCGGAGCGTACCTATCATACCTTCCAGCTGTTCCATAGCCTTGTTGTCAAAGGCTGTTTTGAATGGTCCCAAGAGAGGATATACTTCGGGGTCGGTGACCAGAACCTCGAAAATCTCCTCATAAGAGTGGTTCAAGAAGGAGAGTACATGAGGCATGTCGGAGTACTGGCCTTTCCAATAAGCTGGCTCCACCAGTTTATCCATCTGTCCCAGACAACCTTTGGCATACACTCGTCCTGTGAGCCGTTTATGGTGGGTCTCTGGGTCTTCGCTATACTCTGCATCCAGTTCATGACCGTATTCATCGTATGGTTTCTTTCCGTAGTTGACAAAGAAATAGATACATGCGGCCAGGAAGTTGGTGGCAGATGTCTGGAAGAACTGGTCGCTACCACCACCTGAACCCTTTTGACCTTTCTGGAGAGATTCAATGAGTGTTTCAGCCGTTTCTTGAGCTGCTGCCAGATTGCCTATATACTTTTGTTGGATAGGATTTACTCTACAGCTGTATTCTACGTTTACGAAGTTAATGATACGGAATTTACACCCTTCCGGGATTTTCTTCTGTTCCTTATTCTTTCTATAATGATAATATAGCTTGGTGGCCAGGGTCGGAAATTTATAATCGTACACCACCATCGAGAACCCTTTACTGGAATGCTGCCTAATATAAGGTTCTATAACAGAGAATGTTTTACCTGAGCCAGGGGTTCCCACTACCCAGGTTCCTCTGAAAGGATTGATGATGTTGATCCAGCCATGACGGAATTTCCCCTGATAGTAGAAGCGCATCGGTATGTTCACGGAATAAGGATTACAGACACACTCAGTGGATTGCTCGAAACTCTCGTTCTCCAAGTTGAATCGGTCTTTGAGCATGCCGCTTCTGAAGTACTTGGATATATTGTCAAGTGCTACCTGTGTCAATACCGTTCCGGCAATTGACAATAGCATATATACCCAAATGTTACCACTAAGTATGCCTATTTTAAAGTGCCAATCCCAATAGTAGATACCAACAGACAGCAAAACCATCAGAAGGCCTGAGGATATAGGCCAGATAACCATTTTCTTGGCATCATACTCTATCTGCTTCTTATTTTTTGTACCAATGCAGGTAATAATGACCATGATGAGGGTCACCAGTTTACTATAGGGCAGGAACTGATATACAGACAGGTGCTGAAGTTGGCGATGTAATCCTGTTATGATGCCTCCCAAGAAATCCAAATCTTCGGGATTGAAGGCATACATGAAGAACTCCAAGAGCAAAGTCACATAGATGACAGCCCTAAACAGGGTATAGGTTCCTTGTAACTCTTTTGATTCTTCCATTGTTGTATTTACTTGTTACATTTTACACTATTGGCTTTTTGTTTCCAACGTTCCTGGCATGCCGTGACAATTTCTGTCATGCTTCTGGTTTTCCTAGGATTGCCCCTGAGTTCATACCAGGAATCCATGAGCGTGGTGAAGGAAATGAGCCTGTTCATCTTTCTCATCTTATAGTTCAGAGCACGGAGACTTCTTCTGACATTACTCATGCATTCGATCCTTTCCTTGACGGTCATCTTCGCATTCTTATCCTTGTCTTTATTCAAAGGTACAAGAAGTTTGATGTCTGCTGCCACTTGCATACCAGTCTCGACCACCTCCGTATAAATGTTGTTCTTCCTTTCTGACACTGCTACGGCTATGAGATTAGCAGGACAATCGGATGATGTGGCTTTCAGCTGCTTGATGTTCTTGAACGCCTGATCCACCTCATAATAGATGCCATAAGTCTCGGCTGCAATACTTAGAATGTCTCCAAAACTATCTAGATAAGAATTGAACTGCTTTTGAAAATCAGTGATTTCCTCCACCTCTTCTCTTAGGAATTTATGCCCCGACAGGTTAAGTGTCATGGCAGCATCCTGGGCTATAAGCGTTTGCTTTGCCTGTTTTGCATAAGTATAGAACATACCGGCTCTTATTACGTCTCCACCAACCCATGCCTTTGCCTGGGTATGAAGAAGCAGGAGTGTTCCACAAATCAAAATATATCTATTCATTAGCTCATGCATTTTATTGGAACCATGGTTTGTGTTCTTGCCTCATACGATAGAATCTTGTCACTTGTTTCATGGCCTTACTATGTCGTCTGATGGCATCTGAGGCTATCATACCATTTGTTTTTTCGATTTTCCCAGCTATGGCTCTGTTCCATACGTCCTCAAAATTGTAGATACAGACACTAAGAGCAAGGCTGCGAAGTTTTTTGTTCAACACTTCAAGTTCCTCGCTCAGTTGCCATAGGAGCATCGTACGCTCAGCACCATTGAGCATGCTCTCTTTACCGCCTGCCTTGATGACTTTGTTCAAGATACGGTAGGCTTTAGTAAACTCTGCCGCAGTTTCCATGTAGAGATTATTCATGCTCATGGAGGCGAATACACCTTCTGGATTGATTTTTCTGGCTTGGTCAATCTCCCACAAATAGGTGAGTGTCTGCATGCCATCTTGATACAGAGTGGCTGCTGCAGCTATTTTCTCTGCATAGCCCTTGGCTGTTGTGAGATAGGCATTATACTGCTTTTCCCATTTTTTCATGGTGGCAGCATCCTTTACCATCGATCCCTGTACGCCTGCCAGATCATTCATATTGTCAGTTTGACTTTTTATTTTGGCACTTAGATTAGCTTCTCCATTTTGTATGGCAGCATATTGCAGGGGATTGGAGGTTGCTACCCCTTGGCTATGACCTTTGATCCAGACAGAAAAAATGAATATGCCTGTCAGAAGCAGCTTTTTCTTAATTTGTAATTTCATAAATTCCCTTTTTCCTTTTATTAAACTCAACTCTGCGCCGGATTTCTCCGACAATATCCTTCCTTGCCTTGATTCCCACCAGTTTGAGACAGCCATTGGTTCGGTCTCTGCTATGGATGATGACCGTTTTGATACCGACCAATAGCTGTAGTAGGTTTTGACGTTGCTCATAATCCACTACACGATAGAGTTCAATATAGTGAGTTGTTCTTGCCACCAAACCCTTCCTTATAATTATCTGCTCTGAAGTTATTGTGTAACTTGTCACCAGTTGGGACAGGGTAGCCAGCACAGACATGAATATCCCAAAGATGGCAAAGGAATAGAAAATCCAATGCTCAAGTTTAGTGATATGATGACCCATCCATATGCATCCCAATATGAATGGTATGAAGAGCAGGTTAGTGAGCAGAATGTATCGACAGCATGGACGTAGTTTCACCTTGGGATAGGCATTTGTTTCGAAGTTATACATATGATATTGATGAATAGTACTACTTTTACTTGATTTTGGGGAGATGGGCTATATGCCCATTCCCCTTCCTTCTCCACGTGACATGGCCGCTTCATGATTGAAATTTTCAAATTTGGCAGCTGCCACTTCCGCTGGGGATACTACCCCGGGCTTGAAATAGACACCTTTATGCTCGTAAATGTCAGGACGTGGCATGGCTGGTCTTGATAGACAGGCTGCTACGTCCAAGCCTGTTGTCACTGCCGCCAATATTGCTACTCCCAAGTTGAACCCATGTCCTTCCTTTGTACACATCTTCACTTCAGGGAAGATCTTGTCAAAGAGCTTCATGCGTTGCATATCATTTACAGCCAGGAACTTATTATATTCCTTTTGGGTAATCTCGTGAGAGAATACATTGCCATCGATGACAGCGGACATCTTGTATTTACCCTCAATTACCTTTCCGTCAGCATCTTTGAGACGTTCCACGGCAATGTCACTGACTTCCGTGGCTCTTCCATGTTCACCACTTCTTCTCCACTCCTTGCTTGATTTGAGATTTTCAAGCCCCTCACCATTTACCTTGGCATCACCCAGGAGAGTTAGCTTGGTTTCTCTCTGAAGGTCAGAAAGAGAGATGTCTCCCAGTGACTTGCTCTCTGAAAGGATGAGTTTTTTGATGTCCTCCTGTGACAATGAATCCACAGAAAGGCCTCTTTGTTTGAGAAGGTTGGCTATTCGCTCATTGCTATAACCGGAGTTCAAGTTCTGCTCTGCATGAGATTGTGGAAGCTTGAGTTCCTTAACAACAGTCAGTTTATTACCCTTATCATCCGTTATAGGTATAAGTTGGGTAAGCATCTTGGCTCTCCCGTCGTCAGTAGCATTTCTGAAGTCCTGATACTGTTTCTCGGAAATCTTGAAAGCCCACATGCCCACATCGCTGGAATCGCGCAGGTTCAAGAGATAGTTGTCTGAGATTTGATCCTTCCATACCATGGCTGAGGTAATGAGTGCCTTGGTGTTGTCACTTGTCAAACTATAGTTACCATGCATGCTCACTACACCTTTAGCCGTTTCCAGATTCCCCGATAGAATATGGTCTTCGTTCTTGCCATTGCTGGCGTCTTTTATCTTCACCTCATCAAACACCTTGTCAAAGAGTTCCAGGCGATGCTCATCATCGTAGTTGATGAACTTGATATAGTCTTCCTTGGAAATCTCATGACTCATCACCTCATTATTGATGACAGCTGTCATTCTGAACGAAGTCTTTTCCCCATCGTGAGTGGGGTAGGTTTGGATTTCTCCTACGCTTACTCTTCTGCCATCCTTGACAGGAAGGTAGAAAGCCTTATTCTCAGTGAGCATTCTGCCATCGACGACACCTATGGAGTTCCATCTGTCAATATAACCTGTATGATAATCTGTTCGCTGATGTCCCAATGTAATGATATCGATATGCTTTTGATGAGCATTCATTGCATCTTGAGCGATAAAGATCTCCTTCTCTGCCTCAGGCTTGAGCTTAATATCAACATAGTCCTTGGAGTTGAGCATCTGCCGAGTGATTTTGCCGGCAAAGTCATTTTCAATCACCTTATTGATTATAGAGAGGCGCTCGTCTATGGACACCACATTTTTGCCTTTGTTACCTTGCTTGCCTGTATCCTTGAAATTCTTCGCCATGAGTTTGGAGACTTCCTCATTGGAAAGGTCGTATTGTAGATTTTTGTTGACGGAAGAAGACTTGATGGTTAATGTCTTGTTCTTATCATCAATGACAACTCCATGGGAAGCGAGTATATGTTGGAAAAGTTCTGGTGTAGCATAAAGAGTGGATCCCATGGCCTTGTCCAAAGGTTCTGCTTGACCCTGAGGACGAGCCAGCATTCTTGGCTTAGAATGAATCTCCAAGTTATGAAGAGGGTCGGCAACCTGTGTGCCTTTATCATAAAAGCCGTATGCTCCACTTTTAAGCTCTCCTGGTTTCAGCCTTCCATCAGGACGGTCAACTACAACCGGTGCTGAAGAAGCGAAAAAAGGTCTTCCTTCGATTCGTCGTACATGGTAGCCTCTTTGCGGAAGCAATGAAAGTCTATCCATGAAGGAATTGAATTTTCCGTATTTTGCTCCCATGAAAGGATGGAACTTGGGTTCTCTATAACCATATTCTCCATCCATGATGGTGTGCCCCCATTGCCCCATATTCACAGGAGAATTGGCATTCTTGGCCGTTACCCATGCATTGGGCATATAATAATCGTTCTTCACGATGGATGTGAACGTCTCGTATGCCTTTCGGTTAAATGAATTGGTTCCTCCTGATCTGAGATTCTCAACCTGACTTTGCGTCAAGGTGTAGTATCTTGGGGTGGAGGAGTTGTGTGCAAGGGTTATAAGCTGCATCTCACCTGATGGAGTTTGAGAGAGATGTGCTTGCATGCCATTGGCATTCAGGGTAGCCTGTAGCTGGGGAGGGATATCATAGCTCCCAAAATTGGAATTTCTTCTGAGTAGAGTCATATCCTATTTATTTTCAAGTGATGAATTGTCTTTGGATAAAATGACACATGTATGGCGATTGGCCGTGTATGGCTTATATATATCAATTCCTCCATGGCTCACACCTTGTAGCTTTTCCTTTTGTACACCAGCATCAATCAGCAGCTTGGCTATATACTTAGCTCTTTTGATACTCAACTTTCTGTTATACTCTTTACTGCCTGTGCGGCTATCTGCTGCACCAATGACTTTTACATTGAGATTATATTCCTTCACTGCAGCTGCTATCTCAGATAGTTCTATTTTCTGTTGGTTATCAACGAAATCAATGCTGTTGATTTTGAAAAAGAACAAGATAGGAACGTCGATATTCTTATCAAGTATGACATCACCCGAACCCATTACGCTTCTTATTCTTTCTCTCAGTTCATTGAGGCCTCGATAGTTGTTCTTAGGATAGGAAGATACTTCTCTTGGCACATTGCAATGATAGTAAGGGACCATTTTTAATGATTTTTTCTTCCATCCTTGCTTTCCTATATCTATTGTAAGTCCCAAGTTGGCATGAAACAGGTTATCTCTGAGTGAACTTTCTGTACCCAGGCCATCGAATTTCTGAGCAGTGGCAATAGCACCAACTTCTGCGGACAAACTAAATCTGTCAGCGATTCTGTAGCTGCATAGCATACCATAGTTGAGGGCAAACTCTGTCTTGTGGAGGTGTGAATTGTGGATGACACCAGCTCCCATGTAAGGAACAAAGTTCCATTTTGGCATTTTCTCATATTCCTTATGATAAAAGGATGATATATTGACCATCAGATCCAAGTGATAGTTTTCATATCTTTCCATGTTGAGATTAGCTGTCTTGAACTTGAATCCATCAAAGGCAATACGGGTACCAAAGTATGGAGTATGCCATTTGCCCAAGGTGATTTCCAAGTTGGGAGTTACTCTGTCAAAGAGATCACCGCATCCCGATGGAGAACCGGCAAAAGCGGCAGCTCCAGTTCGTGCAGAGACAAACCAGTTGTCCAGAATGCCAGATGGCTTGAATTTTAGACATGATGCATCATGATTGGTAGTAAACGTGGTCGCTGCATCCTGTATTGGTGTAGTCACTTGTGATACCACAAAGTTCTTCTCGTCCTCCGAGAAGACTACTTGGGCCTGTGCAGAAATCATTGCCAGGCAAAGTCCGAGGAATAATAGTTTCAATCTTTTCATGCTCTTATTTTAATCTTTTATGTTATATATATATTATAATGTGTAGTTGAGCAGAGTCACATCTTTTCAGCAAGATGATCGAAGAGGAAAAGCTTGTATCGGCTGATAATCCTCTCACAGCATCTGACATAATGAATATTAGTGGCATATCCGGCAGCCTTAATCCCCCTGAGCCAATTGTGATGGTCAGTGGAATCATATTTATGGCATCTCTGATAGCGTTCACCCATTAAAAGCCTGGAATGATATTCCATGCTTTCTTCTGCAGAAGAGAAGTTACAGAATTTCTCACTTGGCTTATCATCATTATGCAGACTATAGGGGAGTCCTTTTTCCAACCAGCTTTTGCTAGCCTTGATGCCAAAGAAGTTGTTTCCTTCCTTGGCTAATTTGCTTGTTCCCCAACCACTTTCAAAGGCCATCTGGGCTAAGATAACCGAAGATGGAATACCATATTTACGTTGCTGGCTCATGGCTAGTGGGGCATATCGCTTCAAGAAATCCGCCGGACTTAATTTATCTTTTTTGTCCAGGTCTAAAGCTTCTACTGCTCTTTGTTGGGTGTCCCATACAAAAGTCAGAAGCAGGTAGGGATTCTCTATTTTCCCCAGGAGGCGGCATGTAAGATGCAAATGAGGGCCGGTAGCCCTTCCGGAAGCACCTGTTTTTCCCAAAGCATCACCAGCATATACCATTTCCTGATTCTTTACCCAGATTTCTGAGAGATGACAATAACTCAATGTATAGTTGCCTGCCTGCAAGGTGATGTAATGTCCTGCGATAGGATCATAACCCACTGTTTTGATAAAACCATCAAACATGGCATATACCTCTTCATATTTAGCAACTAGGTCAATGCCTTGATGATTCCTTTTTTTCCCAGTGAATGGGTCAGACCTTATTCCGTATGTTGAGCAGATTTGAATGCTCTTTAAGGGATAGCAGACACTTTGGTACTTGTCTATCCAATAGTTCGCGGCTTCAGCATATCCTTGTGCCAGAACATTTATGGGCAGCCAGAGCAAGCTTGTAATCATCCATTTCAATCTTTTCATCATTTCTACCTTATTTATATAATACAGGGTGCAAAGGTAAATGGAAAGATTGAATTTATAGGTAGAAAATGAATTGAAGTTATTTTTTAACACAAAAGCAGTTCTTTTGTTAATATATTGTCATAGATATGTTAAAAATAAAGTTTAATTATGCAGAGGAGGAAAAATTCATTTTTTAGCATTACCTTTGCCGAAAAATTTAGATAAGGTATGACTAAGGTAGAAAGATTTCAGGATAATGAGATTCCTTATGAGCTTCTAGCTTCATTTGGACTCTCGCAAGAAATGGTAGATGACCTTCCACAGAAGGTATTGGAGCAGTTGCTCTCTGGGCAACGAACTCCACTTCTGCCTATTTGCAATGTAGATGAGAATGGAAATTGTAATAACTCTCTCGCAAGACTTTCTCTAGTGAGGACAGAAGATGGCATTGATGTCATCTTCATGTCCTGCTGGAAAAGCAAATTGCTGGAAGAGTTTGAATTACAGCAGCAACAGGCTCTCAAAAACGGAAGAGCCCTATATTCAGCTGAAAAAAATGCGTATTATCAGTTGGATTATGCTACCCAGCAGATTGTTTCCATGCCGGCCTATGTAATACAGCATAACATGCGTGTACTAGGCAGACAATTGGATATGGAAGCCTCAGATTTTGAGCAACTTAAAGAAGGGGATGTTCTTTGTCTGATACAGGAAGACAAACCAATTTCGTTGGGAATTGACCTGATGCAGGATATAGGTATTCGTGTAGTGAATGGAGATAAAGAACAGTGGCAGAGAGAATTCACTGGAGACGAATTTCCTCTTTACAATTTTGGCATCAGCGGTTGTTGGGTGAATGATGGGCATTTTTCCTATGTGAAGGAAGAAGACTATACTCAGGACATGTTAGATGCATTGGCTGAGAGAGTGAACCAGGTAAAGAGAGCTGCATTCCATCGCTAGTATTCATTTTTAAAGGATAACAGGTATGATACTAAGTGGATTTCAAGAGGAGCATCAGCTTCTCGATTGGTATGAGCAGGATTCAATCTCTGCTCTGCAATATATTGAACATCATTCAATAGGTATGATCAACCGCTTCAAGAAGTGGTGTCAGGAGAGTGGAAGCAGTGAAGATGAAGAATCTGCCAAGGATTTTTTAGATGAATATAATGGACTATTCTTGGACACTGTAGTCAGTAAGAATGAGAATTCAACTGCAGCAGATACTTCTATGTTTCATCAATGGTGTGAGAACAGTGAGTTTTTGGATGAGCTATATTCATCTAAGCCCGCTCTTCATGTGACTCTCTGGCGATATCAGAATCCATGTTCCACAGTTGAACTACCCACAAGCTAAAGACTTGTGGGATTCCGACTTCATCAAGGAATGCTTGCAAGCAAGTCTTACGCCCTCTCCATCGGTGTAATCGACAGTTCCTGCCGATATATTTCTTAAACCTTCATCAAGTATATTCTTCGCTGCATTCAGGTCACGGTCTATCAACTCACTGCAATTTGGGCAAGTATAGTAGCGGTCTGACAAAGACAGATCCTCCTTGACATGGCCACAATAATGGCATGTCTTCGAGGATGGATAGAACCGGCCTATCCTAACCAGAGTTTTGCCGTACCACTTTGCCTTGTACTCCAACATGGTAACGAATGTACTCCAGCTAGCATCAGAAACAGACTTGGCAAGATGACGGTTTCTTACTATTCCCTTGACATTCAGGTCCTCGCAGCACACCACATCGTATCTGCGAATGAGGTCAATGGAAATCTTATGCAGCTTGTCCTTGCGGCAAGACAAGATTTTCTCCTGCAACCTGGCGACCTTGATACGCTGCCTGTTCCATGAACCGCTTCCCTTCTTCTTACGTGAAAGATGCTTTTGCATCGTTGCCAGCTTCTTTGAATACTTCTTGATGAACTTATTTGATGAGTATCTGTCACCATTGGAGGTAATCACGAAATCCTTCAAGCCCAAGTCGATGCCGACACTCAGATTGGTTTTCTCCAAGTCTCCGACCTCAACCTGCGCCATGATGCAAACGTAATACTTTCCGCCCGGTGTTACTGATACTGTCATATTTCTTAGCTCGCCCTGAACATTCTGACTCTTGGCGAACCTGATGCCGCCTTTGAATTTCGGGATGAATATTCTGTTGCCTTCAACCTTAAAATGCTGGGGAACAGCAAAGCTGTCCCCATGTTTCTTTGAGTGAAAGCGTGGGAACCTGGTTCTCCCCTTGAAGAAGTTTACATAGGCGGTTTCCAGGTGGCTCAAGGCGTGTTGCAAAGTCTGACTGTTGATTTCCTTCAACCAGGAGTAGGCCTCTGTCTTTTTCATTGCTGTCAGCTCCTTTGCCTGCTCATAGTAGTTGGAACTCTTCCTGGTCTGCTCATACTGTTCCTTGCGCTTGGCGAGAAAATGATTGTAGACAAAGCGGACACTACCAAAATAATTCGCAAGCATTTTCTCTTGCTTCTTATTCGGGTAAAGCCTAAACTTGTATGTCTTCTGTATCATCTTCATAGTGTACAAAGATACGGATTTTTTCTCGAAATACAAAGGAAAGATGTGATTATTTTCAAAATATTCCGTTTTTTATATGTGATGCAATTCAGAAAGTACATTGAGAAACAAGGCTAAATCTTGTGCCAATTCATCCCAAAGGCTAAAGACCTTTGGGTTTTCTTGGCAACATTATATAAATAAGTTTTTAAATTATTACTCAATTGTAGTACTATTGTGTCATTCGTGAGAACAGCATAAGTAACAGATGTTTTTAAAAAGTTTGAACCGACTCACAATATATTCTGTTTATATTTATATTCTCAAATCGCATCGCTTGTGATGAGTAGTGCGATTTGAATTGTTCTGTAAAAGACAACAGCGGTTTTTCCTTAATGGAAAACCGCTGTTGTCTTATATTGTTAACTTTTTTTCTTAAAACGATCAACTTTTTTATAGCCTCTTCCATATCGTTTTCCTTTGACACCAATTAAGCCACCTTCGAAGAAGTTGATAACATCGTCCTTATGAAGTTTTGAAAGCATGGTATTGAAGGTATCTTCTCTTGTAGAAGGTCTTAATTCCTGAATTTCTAAGAGGAGTTGGTCTCTTTCAAGAGGGAGAGAGCATCTGTTGAGTACAATTTCCACTGCTTTTGCAACACTCAACTTTTGGGTAGATAGCTCCTTTTCTGTAAGAGTGACCTCCTTTGGAGTGGCTGCAATCAGTTCAACCTGCTTTGCCTGTTTTGAAAAAGACTCCATTTCAACATTGAGCGTGAGTCCCAGGATATCAGACATGATACTTTTGAGAACATTGATAAACAGTTCGCTATCTTTACCTTTTAAAGAGGTTCCCTGTTTCCAATAGCGACTCTTGAATGCAAGACCGGTAAGTTCTTCAATATCCTGTGGGGTTGCTTCCTCTTTATTGAAGAGGCGATTATTGGCTACATTGAGGAATGATGCGTATGAAAATGTTGAGAATTGGCTTGGAACAAGATAGGTATATGTTTTAGCAGTTTCGTCAGTGGAAGACGGATTTTTAAGATTAATCATACTCATTCCCTTTACTAATGCGATGAGAAATACCATACTTGGGTAGGATAGGGAAGTTTGCTCATCCATGCAGATTCCTTGATAGTCCAGATTCATTTCTGAGATAAAACTCATTGAGAAAAGTCCATAACCCGTCCATTGGGTTGAATGGAGAAGAGACATGAGAGTCGCATCCTCTGGCAAGCCCAGTCCTCTGTTAACGCTATCCACATAACGGCGCATGGTTTCCACCTTATCCCAATTGGCAGGTGCGTCCTCTGTGGATGATGATTTTCTTATTCCAGCTATAATGCCTAATCTGATTACATCCGGTGAGACAGACTCATTCAAGTAGGATACAAGCTTGGCAAATAAATTAGGACTCCAGTTGTATTCTTCAACTGGGTAATAATTCATATCATCCTGATAGTTGTCATTATCGTAATATTCTTGATACATATTTATTTCGAAGATTCAAGTTAATTAAAATATTTGCGCAAAAATACTAAAAATAAATGAAAGCGCCAAATTTTAAGATAACTATTTGTGGCTTAAATCTTTATCTTTCCGTTCATTGTGTTTTGTTTGTACTTTTTTGCACCCGTTATGTTGCTGTTTGGTGAAATTTGAGAGTATGTCATATCTATGACATACTCTCCGTATTATCTGGAACACTTGCTTTTGGATGTATGTGGCAGCATGGTATCTTCTTTATGATCATGAGCTTGCTCATTCTTACCTTGCTTGGTATCGGCAGCCATGTTTTCCTGGCTTTCAATAATGCCATTGCCATCTACATCCATGTCGATGGGGGTTGAGGTTCTTAAATCAATACCCTTATCTGGGGATTCTGCTTGATTGGCTTTTTCTACATACTGGAAGATGATATTCACAGCATGTTCTGCAGATGTCAAGGCATGTTTTGTGAATCCTGGATCTTGTTTGAGAAGGTCTTTCCAGTATTTGTTATAGTCCAGCCCTTTCACGTCAAACTTACATCTTTGGCCAATCATGGCACCGCCCATATGTGCTAGAAGTTCTTCCTTTACCAAATGTTCATATCTGGTAAGTTTAGCAGCTTCCTTGCGAGTACTACGCACTAGGCCTATTGAAAGGTCTCTCATATAGTCATCCTCTGATTCAAATAACTGATGAGGTGCAAGGTGAATGGCATCTTCCTTAGCACTATAGCTGACCAGACCTTTTCTGCCATCAAAAATTACCTGTGCAGGATATTTGCCTTTTTCGGTAAGCATGCCTATCACAGAAGTTTGTTTCGATGCAGAAACCTTACATGATTTTCTAAGTTGCTCCCATTTCTGAGGATGTTCCATAGAAAAATTGGTTTGCTCAATATTATATACTGTTTGCAAATTCTTCCCATCTGACAGACAGAAACCTTCTTTGCTGATATCAACCTTGAGATTTTCTCTCTTAATATCATCAAGCGTCATGTAGATAGGAACCTCGTATCCCTCCTTTTCCGTCAGGATGGAAAGAAGCAAAGATGTTTTGCTGTCAAACTTGTCTCCATTAATACCCTGAGGAAGAGCAGCATTGCTTTTAATCCATGGAAGTTCCGGATAGGTAACCTGCAAACTCAATCGGTCAGCAATAAGTTTTCCATACTGTGAGTACGCCTGCGTATGAAGGTGTTCCTCAGTATGCCACCTACCTTTAATGGGCTCGAAAAAACCATCCTCTGAAGACATATAAACCTTTTCTTCATTCTCTGGAGCATTTTTCTTCTTTTGAAGCTTCTCCTGTGAGAAATAATCACCAATCAGGGAAGATAGCTTTTTTTCGTAATGATCCACACTTTTCTGAATTTGAACTTCCATCTGATTTCTTGCCTTTAGATCCATGGAAGAGACGTTTCTTTCATAATCATCTTCCAACTTCTCTTGCTCTTGAAACAGAGTCTTGATCTCGGTGTCGTCTGGAAGAAGCATCATATCTCCAGAAAAAGGATTATTGGCATCTTTCATCGATTGAACATAGTCTTTCATGAGCGCAACTTCTTGCTGGTCATTTACATGATCTTCTTTAGAGGCTTCTTTGAACTCTTTTTGAGATGGTTCTGGAGAACTGAGCACATGGCTAAGATGCTGATTGAAAGCCTGCTTGCTACCTAAAATCATGGTCAATTCCTTGGTGAGCTGAGCAAGTTGTTCAGTTTCCTCAGGTGATTTGGATTGCAGCAAGGCAATTTTAGTCACACCTTCCTTGATTAACCCCTCTTTGATGAGTTTGAGGTCATCCGTATTGAGAGGTATTTCAACATTCTTTGGCTTCTTGAAAGCAGACAATTTGCCAGTGTTGGATAAGAGCACCCCATCGGCATGGTCATCGGTGGTTTGAATGCCACCAGGAGAATTTGGGGTGAACAAGATGCTATCACCTATCTTATTTCCCAAACAGGACATGAGCTTCTCCAAGTGGGCATTCAAATTATCACTTTCCAGTTGCGTTTTGACAGCTCTCAAAAGTTCCATGTGCTGGTGAGCATTCAATGGGGTAATATCAAGTTGCTGCACTTTTTCCCATCTATCATTGACATAGAAGTTCACCTTCATATCATCTTTTGCATTCAAACTCCATGACAATGGAGTGATGTTCTTTTGCAGGAATTGAGAGAATATTTGCTTACGCGAGACTGCGGGAAAGTCTCCTCCGAAATTCAAAGGGTAAGTTTTGCCTATATCTTTTTGCAAAGCCATAAAATCCTTACGAGCGGCCTCCACCTGTTCTCTTCCCTTTACCCAACTTTTTGTCTCTTCTGGTGTCAATTGCACCAGTTCCTTGGATTGAATGAGTTGCTGAAACCTCGCAAGAGGAATTTCATGAAGCTCTGGTTGTGTTGAAGGAGAAAGGAAAGTGGAATATGCTATATGTGATTCTCTTGCAGAATCACCGCCAATATAGGCATCCACTGTACAGATTCGTTCCTTGTTACCATGTCCCTGCTTGAAAAACATTCCTACCAAATCCTTACCCAGTTTATCTTCTATCATGGATTCATAGGCAGAAGGAAGAACGTAACCATCTGCCTTTAACTGGCGAAAGCGCTCTATCTGTTTATTCTTGGAATCCATTTCCTCGATGTTATCTACCCAGGTTGAAAATCTTCCTGCTTGCCATTTCACTTGGGGAAAATGGGACGTTTCTGACTTATCCCGGGCCCACTTACCAAGCTGTAAAGCCCATTTCTCCAGCAATGAGAGTTCGCTTTGAGTTGTATCCAAGAACTCCAATTCCTCTGGCGAGAAAAAACGGTCCTTAGGAAACGGCTTCTTGCCTGTTTGCTGACTTTTAGAGAAAAGGGTTTGCCATCCCTTCATGAAACGGTCTCCTTTGCTCTGACTTGTTTGATAATTCATTAATTCTTTTTTCTATTATGAATGATTAGATAGGAAAACATTGCTAGATACAAGGTTATTGCCCAGCATATATGGCAATGTTTTCCTATCTGTTCTTTTATTCCCTTCTCAGTACATGACATTTGGACTACGTATTGGCTTTCAAATCCCAATGTGATACCGAGGTGGTACGACATCCGATCTGAAGCTTATTCTTATAGACATCCAGTTGCATGTCACCATGTACTTCCACATACTCACCGGCATTAACATTGATGTCCAAGGGCTTGCCTACAATGAACTTTACCCATGTAAAGGCTCTGTTCTCACCATCCTTATCAGAAGAAAAGGCCGAGAATACCTTGAACGAAGTGCCCTTTTTACTGGTCATGGTTTCAATACCCTTGTTGCCGATCTTGCCTTTAAACTCCATAGCTCCTTCCAGACGGTCTGGGAGAGAGGAGTCATTCTGCTCAATGGCTCCTTCCGAACGAAGATTGAAATAAAGATTCTCTTCCACCTTCTTGATAAAGAGATTTCCATGAACAGTGACACGGCGTCCTGCCTGATAGTTGGCAGCTGTAGTCTGGTCACCTTCAGCCGCTACTCCAATATGAAGTTCCTTGACACTCTTATCCTTTCCCTCAATAGGAACGATGATGGTAAAAGCAAGGAATTTTCCACCTTTCTTATTCTGCTTTTCAACTGCGCTGCTGACAATGATGCCGCACGCGGTAACATTACATTTGATCATATTTTCTTGTTTTAATGATGATACAATTCTTAAATTTATGCTTGTTTGAGACCGACAGTCTGCTTATTTTCAGGACATTCGGTTTCAAAAATAGTACTTGCGAGGACGTGCAGCTTTGATGCATCCACTTTCTCCCTCTCTCTCTTTACCAGTTGGCATTCCGTCATTTCCTCGTCATTCTCAATCAATCTGGCATCCCTATTAACTACAGCCTGCATCTCATTGGCCTTTATCTTAGCTGCCATGACAAGAGCTGCAGAAAAGAGAGTGGAGATCAGCTCAGAAAAGGCATCTTTGTTATTATCCATACCATTTTCACTATTTTGACTCATCAAATATCCGAGCCATTTGGTTGGATCATTGGACTGAGTAATGTTGGCAAGAAGATTTTGTGCCTTATCTTCCTGGGATATAGGATGAGCGACGGGTGAATATTTGCTTCTTTCCTCTGCCAGAAGGTCTTGCCCATTTCTCAAAAGAGGTGTATCGTTACTGGTTCTACCTTCTATTGCTGCGAGATAATGAATCGGATTGAATGCCTCTATTTTGCCGGAAGCATCCTTGATTTTTGTCTCAAAATGCAAATGTGGACCTGTGGATCGACCTGTATTGCCCGATATTCCAATCTGTTGACCAGCCTGAACGACCTGACCTTCCTTGACATTTATTTGGCTCAGGTGCATATAGATACACTGGAGCTGAGTTCCATCCTCCTTGTCATATGCGATCTTAATCATATTACCGGTAGCCTTTCCATAGCAGGCAGAAATGACCTTGCCCTGATTTTCTGTCGCATACACTGGCAGATTCTTGCCTCCAGTTGCGATGTCTATGCCTCCATGTAGATGATTTCCTCTATCTTCATGGAACATACCTGTTACTTTGAGATTTCTGAAATCAATGGGGAGGGATAGGGTGGTGGGCATTCTAGGAAGAGACTGTTCACCCTTCCTTGCATACCCGATATTGACACCTTGTTTCTGGGCTTGCAGAACTCCCATCTGATCATATCGGTCAAGATGGTAACGTTGAATTTCATCAAGCAGGTCTTCCTTATAGGTAGGACTGCTCGCATATCCACCTTTCACAATGCCATTAATCCAGCCTCTATAGTCTTGGGAACTTTTTGAGGCACAATATTTCTGGTATCTGTCCAACAGAAGAACCTTGGAATGATCCTCCACACTGGCATTTACCCCGGAATACACTCTGAATGCTTCCGGATAACCATGATCATCCACATGGTAGCTGACAGGCCCCTTCCATGACCCACCCTGCTTCACTCCAAAGAAATTGGAACTTTCACGTGCAAGACGCGATGTACCAAAAGTACTCTCAAATCCCATTTGAGCAAGGGTGATGGATGCCGGGATGCCATATTTGATTTGTTGTTCAATGGCCACCTGGGCATATTTTGCATAAAATGCATTTTTATCTATTGCCATATCATTTGGGTTGGTGATAGCCATGGGTATTCCCCATGGCTAGTTATTATCGATGAAATCCTCTATGTGAACTTGCTTCCTGGTGGGAGTCCTCCTTTTCTCCAGGCTCTTTCTCGGCCACATTTCTTCCCTCATTTTCAATAACTTGCTGCTGATTATTTCCAACAGTTTGTTGTATCTGAGGAATAAATGTAACGGCAGCTACAGCCTTTTTATATTCAGCCATGTCATCAGCGAGCCAGAGATTGTACCACTGTTGCTTGGCTATTGGCTTCTGCATTCTTTCTCCATCCACTGTGGCAATGACTACCTTCACCTTCGGGTCATCCTTGTCGGCACAGATTCTAACCTTCTCAATGCGGCTCATATCAATACCCTCGGTATTTGGCACAATGAGTTGCTGCTTGGATTCTGGATACCTGTAACCTATATCATAATATTTCTGAGCCAGAGCCTGATGCATTTCCTGCTTGTTGTCTTTGCCCATAACATTGAAATAGGCATTGAGATGTTCCTTCATCGGATAAATAGAGAAGGATTTCTCATTCTCAGGCTTGATGAAGAAGGCATACTTGCCCTCAGAGTCCTGGATAGCCTGAAATTTCTCAATCTTGGTTGCCTGCTTTTCTGTAAGCTGGCTTGATACATCGATGGTTTGATGAATTTCTAGCGTAAACTGCTTGAGCTTGCTGACAGTCACCTCCTTGTCCTTATAATAACTGTTTGGTTCCTTTAGTGCAAGACTACCACCTGCATTATAGAAGCTTACCTCTTTTACGTCTTCTTTCTTCAGAGCTATACCAATTCTCTTCTTACTCATACCTTGCACCTCGTTATTCACAAGCAAGGAGGCACCCGATGGCAGGATGACATCTGCAGTTTGCTGCTTTCTGTCAAGTACTACGACCATTTCCTTTGCCTCCATGGAAGGAAGTTTGTTAAGGTCTGCCGAGATGGAATAATCTTTACCTGTTAAGAGAACATCTTTTGTTGGCAACTGACCTCGGATGGCATCATAGTTCACTTCTCTTTTTTCTACAAGGTTGTCAATCGTCTCGATGGCATTGTTCACGTCACGCTCAATCATACCCATTAAGTTCCCATTTTCTCTCAACTCTCGTTCCCAGTAGGGGATAAGTTGCTGGCTTTCCTTTGACAATGTAGCAGGGAGTCCCTGTCTTGCCATCAGCACACCGGCGGAAAGTTCTCTAATGAGCAATTCATGCTTGGCATCATCCGCTGGTAAAAGGCTGTTTCGCCCTGAGCGGTCCAGACGCTTTGTATCACCAGTGGTTGCTACTACGGAACGGAATATGTCATTTGCCTTCATAATGGCATTTACTTGCTCATTTCCTTCCGTTTTGCTCATGCCACTTATGAAAAGCGTATTCTCCTTGCTATCGAATTTGGCATCTTGTAGTACATGAACTCGCTCATTCTTAATACCGGAAGCCTTACAAACAGCATCAGCTATCTGGTAGGCATGGGAGAGAATCTTGGTGGCAGGTGCTACATCCTTACTGATTTTCGTCTCCAGTGGATTGTCACAGATAGCGACCCGGTTTCCAGCCCTGATTACTTTAGGGAGCACCGTATCAAGCGCATAGCTTGGAAACGATAAGTAGGACGTTTTCTTACCATCAATTTCCTTTTCCTTATCCTGGATACCAATTACGGGAGCAATAGTCTTAGCCTTATCTCCATAGATTTCATAGGAGCTGCCTTTCTTGATAAAGACTACAACCTCAGGATGCTTTTGTTCCTGATCCTTGATAAACTGTAGAGCAGACTGTGGACTAGATGCATTCTTAGCTGTCTCCACGAATTTCTCAATCTTTTGCCCATTGGCCTTGAGTAATGCCGAATATTGCTCAGAATCACTGGCAGAAAGAATCGTTTGGTCTATGTTATAAACATGATGACGCTGGCGATGGGCATGGACTGCATAATTGGACTTTTCCATATCTGGGAGAGCATTATACTGCTCCTTTGAAATGGTGTCATTATGGTTCGTGACATTCTGGTATTCCCATTTGGTCCAGTTGAATGGAAGCGAGCTTTGACCTCTCTTGACTGACATGCCATTTTCCTTTGCCTGGTTATAGGTGGAATAAAGATTGGTCTTATAGCCTTGCTGATCACTATGCAGGTTCATCATGATGTTATTGAATGCTGTGATTGGCTTCTTGGAGGCCAAAAACTCAGCATTGCTCTTACCCTTTTCATTCATCCAGACGCCTTCATGTGATTTTGCTATCTCCAATGCTGCAAGAAGAAGGGCTGCATGTGAAGCTGCCTTGCTCTCACTTTTCTTCTCTTCCTTATCTTCATGGTCGCTCTCTACAGAAGCTTTGTCTTCCTTTTTGACTTCCTCATTGTCTTCCTGGTGCTTTTGCGTCTCCTGTTCCTGAGCCTTTTCTTCATGATATTTCACATGTTGCTCATCATCCACGATCGTCTTTGCTTCTTTCTCTGCTTCATGCATAGGAACACCGGTGGCTTCGATTTGCTCAGCAACGCCTACAACATCTGTTTGGATGTTGCTGTCTTCATGTGGAGTTTCATTCTGTAGAGGAAGCTTATATTCATCTTTTTCTGCCAATACCTTATAAATTTGCGTCATATTTTCTGCCATGGACAGATTGACGTTATAAGCCTGGCTATAAACTTCCTTGAAAGCTTCTTCTTCCTTTTTGCCAACCTGAACAAGGTTGGTGGCAGGATCATATTGGAAAGCAAGAATCTCACCATTAGGCATATGATATGCCGGAATAATCTGCTCAGAAAATTTCTTAGCAATGGAAGCATACTCATTTTGCTGTTGAGTATCAACAACCGAGTCTTCTACCTCCTCATTTTCCTCCTGTATTTGATATTCAGGCATTTCCGAGAGTTGCTCTTCAACATTCTGCAAATTCTTATCTAAACCTGCCGAATGGTCGTACGGGAAACTGTAATGAACAGACAAGCCAATGTTGGTAAGGGTTCCCACGTTTAGCGCATCCTTCTCCTTATTATATTCAAAATAGAGAACGTCTCCGTTAGGCATGGAAAAGGCAGGAATACTGGCCTTTATCGTATCCAACTCCTTTTGTACCATGTCCTGGGCGATGGCCTTCACATCCTGACTGGCATCATTCTCCAAACCATATTGCTCTATAGACAGTTTAATATCTTCCTCACTAACTCTGCGTAGGAGTTCATAGGTTCCACCCAATGAATTGTTATAAACCAGGGCATAATGGTCGTTTTCAACAAGCAGGTCATCACCACTTTGACTGGTGGCATTTTTTCTGGTGTTATGCTGTGAGAGACTATCACCTTGATCATATTGCTGGGTCAAAGTGAGGAGTTCATCCCATTTTTCCTTATTGGAGAGATCATCAAACTCTTGTGTATTATCCACGCTCTGCAGGTACAGATAAGAGAAATAATACTCATTCTTTGGCTTTGTCACACTATCCTGGCTTGTCTTGCCTTCTTCGTTAGAATCCTTCATGTTATTATCTGTATTTTGTGAACTATCCACTGTTTCTTGCGCTTTTATATTGGGCAGAAGGGAAGCACCTAAAGAGAGAAGTTTCTCATCACTCACCTCTTCAATCCAACTGCCTAGTACCTCATTGTCCTGGAAATACGCTCTGAGTTCAGGAAGACTTTCCAATGCAAGGACTGTATGCTCGCTATCTTTATCAGACGTAATCTGGGTTATGAGGGATGAAAAGTAAGCTTCTGGAGAGGAGAGTGGCTTCGTGATGGAATCAGATACAGTTTCCTCCTTCATCACGTTCTGCTGCTTGATCTTCTCCAGCTGTTCCTCATTCTTGATTTGCTCTTCAATGCCATCGAGGTTGCCCTCCATGAGCGGCTTTTCACCCAATGCTACTTTTTGCTTGTCAATCTCTTCCAAAATCATGCACGATGCCTTATTCACGTCCGACATAAGCGTTGTAATGAACTTTGGCTTTTCACGCAGCGTTTGAATCCAGCTGTCTATATAGGCGGCATTGTTATCAGAAATTCTGCTAGAGAAGCCTAGTGCATTGCCTACCACAAATGCAGTAGTCTCTGCAACAAGTTCCTCCTTGGCGTATTCCTCAGAACCAAACTTGCTTTTTGGCAGACGGTCAAGTCGCGAGGGATGACCGGTAGAGTGGGCCATTTCATGCAGGGCAGACGAATAGTATTCCTGACCATCCTTGAAGATCTCATCCTCTCCCTCATGAATCTTGAACTGTGCTTTCATCGGTACCTTAATGAAGTCTCGGGTCTTATTATAGCTTGCACCAGGCACCTCCTCATTAACATGAATAGGGCACACCCACTCCTGCTTCTCAAACATTCTGTCAAGTGGTTCATTCTTATACATCCCCACATCGTCACTCAATGTGGTTGGCGTGAAACGGGAAATAATGGCATCATACTTTTTCTTATTCACTTCTTCCAAAGTGGTTTGGTCCAGATTCCACTCGTTATAGACCATCAGATAGGGACGAACCTTACATTTAGCCTGGTCCTCCTTATCCATGGCAAGGTATTTGTCTTCACTGATGCGCTTTCCGTTTTCGTCTTTCACACTCAGTCCCCATTTAAACACCGGCACAGAAGCCTCTCCCTTTTTAATCAAGGCTCCATTTTCTCGTGCTTGCTTGGAGGTCATGTAAACAGGAACATGGTAACCCTTTATCAAGGTATGCATCTGCAGAAGGAATGCATTTCCTCCTACATAAGGTCTTCCATTGATGTTCTGAGGAAGTCCTACCAGTCTATCACCAGAAGTCCATCCTTGTTCCCAGTTCTTTGTTTTACAGGCTTCCAAACGCTCAATCATCATATTGACAAATTTGTCCAATGCTCTGTCAATACGAGTAGGTCCGTCCTCTTGTGAGGCAGCCTTATTCAATTCTTCGAAATCCATAAATGATATATATGATCGTTATTAATCTATGTAATGTTCAGCTGTCCCATAACGCTGAATCTGATGGCAAAAGAAAAGTTTTGGATTGAACACCCTAAACTAAATTGATTTTTATTTTTAACTAAAATCCTCTTCTATTCAAAGTTTTTGCCTTGAAATGTGTTAAATTTTGCACCTCTATCTGACATGGCTTTTTCTGATATTATGTTCATATTCCTTATATTAACCATTAAGACTTTGTGAAATTGGGGCTCTATCAGGCGATAATTTCCATCAAGAAATACCATCAATTACCTTCTTAGAAGTGTTGGCAAGATTCATGCATAATTTCCTTTTCATTGTCTTCTCATCTTCTTTCAGTCTATTTGATGCCTAAGGAATGCTGCTGTTGAAGTTCCTGATGAATACCTCTTTCATATTCTCGTTCTGCGAAAGCATTATTCTCATCGTATTTCTTCAAAACGGCATTGGCCAATGTGGATAAGGGGAGGTTTCCTCTCTCGTAAGCATCGATTGCATGATCAGAGATTTCTATGACACATGGCTTTCCGTCAATGTCTGCAATCATACTTGTTCCGCTGATGGCCGGATTTGAGATTCTCGGATTCAGCTTTTCTTCCTCATATTGCCTGTAAGAAACCCGCTGTGGTGAAGCCGGTTTGGCCAGTCCCAATGCTGCATGACCGGCATTGTTGAGCAAATTGGCACCTCCAAAACCAAGCAGAAGGAGTTTGAGAAGGGGACTTTTGACAAACATGCCACCAAAGATGGCCGCAAGTGGCAGCAAATTGTCATTCACCTGTAAGTTAGGATTTTTGCCCGTGAACATGCCGATCATCATGTCTGGCAGCATGGCCAAAACGTAGCCCATGTTCTTGGTGACATCACTGAAACCGGAAAGTCCCATCTTATCCAGGGCATCAGCCCAACCGGCATTTAACTCTTGAAAAGAGGCCTTATTACTTGTCATCTCATACCTAGAGGAATCTTGTCTTTGAGTTTCTTCCTCAGGACTATATGAATGGTAAGCTGATGATTGGGAAGAATCTGTGGATGATGGATCTGCTTGATTGATAAAGCTATTGAGCTTATCCATATTAGAATCCCAGGTATCTTTCTTGGGAGCTTTCGCCTGACCAGACGCCCGTTTCTTTTCACAAGCTACAGCAGCCGTAGCATAATCCATGGCTCTTTGACTAACCTCTTTAAGGGTCATGCGTTTACCACCAATACTCATCCATGTCTTTTTCTCCCTCGACATCTCCATGGCAATGGCATAAAACCCGGAGGCACATTGTTCACAGCGTTTCTTCCCCAGTTTAATCATCCATTCCGGCGGTTGGTTATTGGCACGAAATGGAACGGTTTGCTTCGAAAAGTTTTCCCTTATCTGAGCCAGCAATTTACCTGTCTGATTTTTGTTTGCGGCATAGAAGGAGTCCATTTCTTTCTTGCTTCGTGTTGTGAATGAAGGCCTATATGTTTTTATCTTTCGCTCCAACTGCCCATTCAACTGATAAATCAACTCTGAATTTCCCCTTTTGATGGAATCACTGGCTGTTTGAATCTTCCTGATGGCATCCTCATCTTTAAGTGCGAACTTACTGTCTTCCTTGGCATATTTCTCATTTTCCCAGTTTCTGGCATGATTCAGTGCGAAGCCTGTTCTCAGACCGCCATCAATGGCTACACCACTCCAGGCAGAATTCAGGAAAGCAGCGGCTTTTGGCGCCACTTTGATTCCAGCCTTAGTTGCACCTTTTACTATGAGGGAACTACCGGAGCCGTAACCTCCTGTCACCGCAGCATCAATGACCATGGAACCTCCCATGGCTGCACCCTGTTCCCAGATATTGGGATTATACAGGTCATCTGCTTTTTGAGCGATGAGAGAATCATGCACACCTTCTTTGGGACCGATTTTTGGAAGCAGTCCCAATAAACTGTCATCAAATGCCTTTCTTGCAAGGTAGGTAGCACTGTTTTTGGGAACTTTCTCTCTGGCCAGCTGCTCAATGATAAGTCCCTGAAATCGATTTGCCACATAGTTTTCTGCAAAGGCTGCAAGTTTCTCTGAAGATTTACCCCCATTTTGTCTGATGAGTTCCTTATAGAAGGAATCAAGAAATGTCTGATAATCCTTGGCAAATTTGGTATCTTTTCCCCATCTGTACTTACATTGCCTGATTATGTCATCTGATGATTTCTTGTACCATTTTCCGCACACTTTCAGCTGATTGTCAGCATTTTGAAGCTGTACATCCACTGGCACGAATGGAGACTCGTTTTTCTCCAAACGATTGATAAATTCCTCGGTTTGCTTTTCTCGGAGATTTCTTACCTCCTTTACCAGCGTTGGTGCCATATATTTACTGAAATATTGGCGGATACAGTAGTCAACTTGCGCCAAATTCTGATAATTGTTCTCTTTAGCCATTATAAAAATGATATTAAAAGCCCAGTAGCTGCTGTCGTGCCTGCTCAATGGCCTTATGATAAACTGTCATTTGCTTGGGATAGAACCTTGTTAGCCAATCATCATGAGAGATCTCATCATTGATGAACTTGATGGCTTGCTGACGGGTTACCTCAATGGCGTTTTCTCCCCTGTCTCTTCCATTGAACCAAGCCTTGGTCCAGGATCTTCTTCCTGAGGCATCGAAATAAACATAGGCTTCATGTTTGACATCATAACTCTCAACGTGTATGCTCAAATCTGACAGAGGGTCCACCACTAGGCCGTCTTGGGCAACTTGATGAGAAAGTTTTTTTTTTGAGCCTCGTTCCAGGAAGCAGGACAAGCATCATGGCGAAGCCATGCATAGCTCAGGAAATCTTCAATGAGAAGATTCTGGATTTTCTCAGCCACCGGCAAGCTTCTACCGGTGAGACCTAGAGGATTAGCCATATCAGGAAGCTTTTCGAAGAAATAATTGCGTTCTGCAGCCTCGGATATGACATGTTTGAGGGTGGTCTGCAGTCTATCTGAGGGAGTATAGCTGCCCAATCTCAGTTCATTCATGTAGGCAGGGAGCCAACGCATCATCATCATCAGAATTTCATCCTGCTCCTTATCATAGTGAGTCTTGGGCTTTCTGCTACCCAATTGCTCTGTAGTGGGCGCATTGTTGATACCCATTGCTGCCAGCTGCTGGATATTAGCCCAAATCATGGCCAGGAATTCCAGGGGATCGATGGTGACACCATCAAATCTGACTTCCAAATGAAGGAATTGACCACTCTTGCCGATTTCCTGTCCGGCCCTGATACTGGTTCCGTAAGGACAATACGCCTCGGTGATATGGCCGTACTTCACCTCGTATTTGCCATATTTGGCTATGATGTAATCTTCATGAATACTGTCATGACCTGCACCGATGACTGTACCGGTGGCAATTGAGTAGAGAGGTTTTCCACTGGTTAGAAGATCCACACCATGGTGCTCAAATTCCTGCCCACCAGTTGGATGTTGCTGCAGCCCAAATCCCAACGTGGTCTGCAGTTCCTCATCATCCCTGAGGGGAAATGGCATCATGAAGCCACTTCCCGACTCAAGGAGCATATCTTTATAGTTCTTTTTCATTCAATTTTACTATTATTGTTTGTGGATTACAATTTCATACTTCTTGGACGGTTTACCACTTCTCCGTCCTCTGCAGCAATTGGATATTCCAAACTCTTATACCTATTCTCTGTCTCCATGGAAGCATGTGGCTGCCTAACTTGCGGCACATATTGCTGAGAAGGATTTTGCTGTTGTTGTTGAACCTGCTGATATGGGAGCTGACGATTGTTGATATTCTTCAAGGTCATACCTCCCAGAAGCAGACTGGCTGCTCTTCCAAGCCACCCAAAACGTCCGAACATCATATAGGCAGACAATGCCAAAGAAAGAATATTCATCTTTGTTACAGCACCGCCTGAAACCTGATTCACAAGATGGTTCATACCTCCCATCACATTGTTCAACATGCCATCCTGGTTTCCCATGTCGGGATTGCTGGCCTGGTAAAGATTAGGAGTTTGCTCTGTCGTGGGATCATAGTAGCCACCACTTCCATTGCTGACCATACCATTACCCACGTAATTCTTACCCATTTGGTAAAGGTCGGTACCTTCACCCACCACGTTGCCTAGAGTATTCTTACTGAATTGGTAAAGGTCAACTCCTTCATTTACTACTGAATCAGCTGCATTTGTAACCGAATCATAAATATCCGGCGCTTTTTCACCAGCGACTGCTTGTCCAACCATACCACCAAGGCCGTTTTCTGTAGCATTCTTACCTCCAATGAAGTAGAGAAGAGGGTTGATGACACCATCTCCGGAAACTAAACTGTATCCACCCAGACCAAGAGCTGCATGCCAACCAAGAACTTTTGGATTCTTAGCGTAGAACTTCGCTGCTTTTTTGAAGGTATTTTCCCCCTTAGCTGCTTCTTTTGTTGCTTTTCCTGCTTGCTCTGCAGACTCTTTTGCTCTTTCGTTCACCTTTTCTGCAGCTTGTTCTGTACTATGAGCTGTTTCTTTCGGTGTTTCCTTGCCTGTTTTAGTTTCACCTTTTACAGTTTCAACTGTTTTCTTTTCTTTCTTGATAACCTGCTCTACAGTTTCCTTGCTAGTTTTAATAGATTCCTTTTCCTTGGAAATCACATTAAACCTTGGCTTAAAGGACGGAGTTGGCAGAGATTTTTCCCATGCCAGGTAGCCGCTATCCTTGAAAACCGGAGGTCTTACTGGCCTTGTCGGTATAACAGGACTTACTGGGACAACTGGCTTTCCTAGGATAGCCGGGTTTACTGAAGGCGAGGTTGTTTGTCTGGAGAAGTGACGGGAAAACCAATTCTTGACTCGTTCTGTAAAAGAAGGCCCAGACGTGGAATTTGCCACTGCAGGTTTAGCCTCTTTTGGTGATTGCTTCCACAGACCTCCCCAAAAATCCTTCATCTGAGTTTTCCATCCTGTCTTGCTCTGATTAAAGGCAGGGGTAAAACTAGGTGGTGAAAGGGATTTCTCCCAAGCACGATAGCTGGTTGGCTTTGTCGCAGCAGGAATGGCAACCTTAGCATCCTTAACTATGCCTTCAACATGTTTTGCTCCTTCTACAGCTTGTTTTCCTCCACGAAAGAGATTCTTTCCTTTTTCCAAGGCTGTTACGCCCAATTCTTTCCAAAATCCCATATCATATTGCTTTTATCTGTTAATCTGGATAATTTAAATTCACGATGGCTCTCACCTTATGGCGCATGGTCTTGGGCGTTTCTATGATACCTCCATTCACGGAAGAGCAAAGCCAAGCCTGATAGCCGGGGTTTTCCTTCACCTCTGTGGATGTCCAGTACCAGGTATCCTCAGATAAGTCGATAGGTTGCCCTCCCAGCCGCATGATCAAAGGATTGATAGAAGGGGCATTTCTTATCAGGACTCTCTGTTCTGCTACGCTAGGAATGAAATCACTTTGCCCTTTAGAATGAAAATGGAACATTTCCTGAGCAATAGGTGAGTCTTTTCCTGTATCTTGGTCGGTACTATTGAACATGGCGATGGTATTGGTGAATCCGTCGTAAGACTCAATATTCATGCTCGTTCCTTGGCTCACTCCCAAAGTATCAGAGAAGGCCTCCTGGAATTCATTCAGCATCACCGCCATGGCCGGATGCTCTTCAGTAGCCTCTGTAAACACTACACCCACTGCCTTTTTGGAAGTTTGGGAGAAGTAGGTGGTCGTATCCATACAACTGTGGTCGTCACAAAGGACATACCCAACATGAATACCATAGTCCATTGGTTCATGCTCGTCACATGAAACCAACAGACCTTGGAATAAGATGGCCAACAGTCCACAAAAAATAGAAATATATGTTTTCTTCATTGTCTTGCTGCTAAAAATGTTACAATGGAATTTTTACGCCCAGATTAATTCCGGTTTTGAACCGGTCCTTACCCCTGATGGATATATCTTCCTTGATGGCAAAGAACACACTCCATCCGTCATAGAGATTATAGGTATGTTCATAGCCTACATGGACAGCTCCTATGGCCTTATGGAAATCGCTACCTGCACTGGCGCCAATTCTGAGACTGCCGTGGTGATTTCTTCCTCTTCCAACGCAGGGTTTATAGACGGCTCCTACACCCCAGGTGTTATGGTTATGCCAAAACGACTTTCTGGTAATATGCTTTGCCTCAGGATCCTCATCATACTGGACAGAGTAGGTGGCAAAGTATTCCCAAGCGTTATGATACAGCATTTCCTTTTCATAGGAGATGGTTGACTCCAGTGTTCTTGGGTAGGAACCGCCCACGGCTATCATGAGATGGCTACCCTGGTTCTGTGCTACCATGGATGATGGGATGCCCCATGCCAATGCCAGCATACCGATGCTCTTCTTTAATATTGTCATATTGTACTTCATCTTTTATCACTTATTGTTCACGCAGAAGAAGAGAGTCAAAAGAGTCTGCAGAGAGAACGTCTTCATAATCTATCTTCAAGGAGATGGTTCTGCCACTGATCTGCTTCTCACTGAGTTCTATGGAGAGGACCTTATCATTTGGAAAAGTCATCTTTTTCAAGACGACGACATTTCTGTAACCTTTTTTAAATGACAAGCTTCTATCCAAAAGTAGCGCAGGCTTCAGCTCCACGGTTTGCTGATTGGTGGCTTTCTGAAGTTTCTTATCCTGCAGCTTAAAGCGGAGTTCATCTATGTCAAACTGCAAGTTGGTATAGTTGTCCACCGAGAAATCAATGAAAACATATTCACCCACCACGTAGATATTATTGAGACGCATCTTCATCTTATGATGATTCGTGATAATGCCTCTATACTTGGCAGGAGAGTTCCAAACCTTCATGGCATAGGCAACCATATCGGTGGTGGACATGCTTACTTCCGGATTATGGAAGGCATTTCTTTCTACCAGTTCCACCTCCTTGTCTGTTACTGCCTCTTCCAGTTTACTGGTATAGACCAGGGCGTACTGGACTCTGTAGCGTTCAGTGATGATGGTGACAATACCCATCACCTCGCCATCTTGATGATGAGAGGAGATAGGCTTGAGTCGAATGACGTTATCCAGCGGCTTGTCACCCACGATGGAATCCGTAGAAATATCCACCATACGGATAGGTTCCGATGCAGTGATAATAGAGGATACATTCTCATTCACCGTGAGACGTTCCATATCATAAAACGTTTTCTGAGCGTTGGCTCCTATAGTAGCAAGGCACATCATCATGAGTGCCACCACCTTCTTTTTAAGTCTTTTCATACCAATAATTTTACTGATTTCTAAATGATTTATGATTTTGTCTTACCATGAGCAGAAGATGAGTCGATGAGATAAACCTTCGTGCCGTATTTCAGCTTGACCTTATTTTTCTTGACATTCTTACCCAAAGCACTCATTGCCTTTTGGGTGGCATTACTCATGGCTTGTGAAGCCCAGCTTTTGATGCCAGTACCTCCAGTGGAGTTCTCCGTGAGATTGTTTCCTCCTTGTGTGGCTGAAGAAGCGATATCCTGTGTGGTTTCTCTGAAACTGCTCATAGGAACATAAAGACCTTCCAAGCCATCCGTATCATAGAGCGAGAGATTGACCTTGAAGATTTCCTCACCAAAGAAGATACTTTCCACCTTACCCTTCACTCTCTGTTTTCCAAAGCCGCTCATCGATGCATAGAGATAGGTACCTTTACCTACTGTTATGCCATTGATTTCAATGTCATCCAAGAGGCGAAGACGAACCCTGCTGCCATCCACGGCCTTGACTTCCTCATCAATGATGGCGGAAATAAGATGGCTCTTATTCTTTTCCAATCCCAACGTGTTGAAATAGGAAGAAACCTCTTTTGTCTTTTTGGTGACTTTCCCAGGAGTTTCACTGTCGGGTGATGTTGGAGACTGGCCACTTTTGAGGCTTCCGCCTTCCGTAGTTTCCCGTCTCTCACTCACTCGATTCGTTTCAGATAAGCGATAGTGGACAGGCTTATCCTGCTCATCCTCCATTTCGTCTGGTGAGGCGAGTCCTGCAAGGTTCCGATTCATCTCCTCCCAGGTTTGGTTTCTGCGTTTTCTTTGAAGGCGCGCTATCTCGGAATCACTCACTGGTGCCACAAAGGCATTGGAAGCGGAAGTTTGTCGCTGGGAGTTCTCTCTTACACGGCTTTGCATAGCGCGCAACTTCTTGAGTTCCTCCTGTTCAGCCTCCTGCTGTCTGATAAGTGCTGCCTCTTTCTTATTATATTGAGACTCATATTCTTCCTTTTTATTCACTGAGTCACGGTCACTTTCCACACTGGCCAATCCGGAAAGGTCTGTAATCTTACCATACTTTCTTTCCGTATTATCCATCTTGCTTCCCAAGAGGCTATCCGTCTTGGCATCCGGCAAGGCACTGGACAGATAATCTGTAGTTTTGAGATTACCGTTTCCTGCTTCACCCAGCTCGATATTAAATGTATCAATGGCGATGTAACCAAGAAACAAGGATATCAGATAGAATGCCGGAGGCATGTAATACTTGGGCTGTTTGAAATTAATCTTATTTGTCTTCATCTTATGGGCGTTCTTTAATTTGTTGACGTTTCAGAAGGACAGAATCCACCATCTCCGCTGCGGTAGTTCTGGTTGAACCGTGTTTCTTATATGATCTTATCATATTCACCACATTGATGCCAAGGCAACCTATCACAATGGTAAAGACCAGGCCGATGAAGGCTATTCGATGATTGTTGGCAAAAGCCTGAATCCTGGCCACCAGGAAATTGATGCCCGACTTCTCTGCAAACTTCATTCCTGCCTCTTTTTCTCTGAGGTAACGTTCCTTATACTTAGGATCATCCTTGCTTGGCATTTCCTCACCTATGATCATTTTCTTCAAACTCATATATATAATAATGTATAGTGTTAATACTCTGACTTCTTTTTCTCCTCCAGGTCCTTATTCAGAAGGGTACGCCAATTGGTAATCAAAATACCATGCGGATTGTTTTCCGTCCTTGGTACTTTCTTCAGGTTACCTGCTGTCACAATCAGCCGCATGAGGATGTTGGTTCTTCTCTCTATTCTCTGCCTGCCATAATAGGTAAAGGTCAGCGAATCCTTATTCAGTCTGATACTGTCACAGAAAATACTGCAGATAGTGGAGGTTCCAATCAGATTATTATAGAATCCCTTTTCCTTCAATGCGTTATACTGGGCCAGACCGGTCTCATCAATGAGATACATGGCCTTTTCCATGGTATAACGGATATACTTGTCATCCGGGGCCAGTGTGAAGAAGAAATGGTGAAACATCTCTATGTCACTCTTGGCTTCCACATCGAAGGTCTCTTCCATCGTGGTCTGCTTCACGAGTATAGGGACGTTACCATCCAGTACATATACCTTTTTATGGGCATCACTCACCATGCCTCTGGCTATGAAGATGCTGCCCAGGCTGATAACCACGCAGCCCACCAAAAAGAGGCTGCTGATGATCATCACCATTTTGATCTTGTTTTCCAAATTCTGTAAAACTGCCATATTCTTATTATTTGATAGTGTTGTTAAGACTATTTCGGCATCAGACTCATGGCACTTTGCTTGGCAGAAGCTGCCACACCCTCACCGAAGTTTCTGGTACTGAAAGCCGTATCACCCTCAGGAATCATCCATGCTGCCAGGTCCGGCACCAAATTCAGGCACTTCAGCGACACAATGGAAGCCACCAGCAGGTAACCGCAGGTCATGAAGGCATTTTGGATATATCCTGTAATTTCTCCTTTTCCTGCCGTGATAACAGTGAGGTTCTCCACCTGTACACTGATAACAATATCAAAGAGAAGGAGGACGTAAAAGCCCACGAAGTAAAGCATGGCACCATAGAAATGCACCGTGAGGTAACGGGTAATCCACTTAGCCCATGCACCTTCCCACTTGGGCAGCACGGAGAAAGCCCATTGGATAGGACCAAAGATTGTGAGCATACCCAGGAGAATCTGCTGGCAGAATATGGTGCTCCACCATCCTATTCTATAGATGACCAGTGCCAGAAACATAACGATTTTGTCCAAACCTATAATCAGGCCTGCAAAAATAGACCTGTCTGCTGCTTCCTGTGCCAGCTGCTCACCTTCCTGCTTCTGCTCGATATCTTCTATCTGCATGGAAGCATCCTGGACGATTTCACTCAGGATGATTTCCTTGGCAACCTTCTGTGTAGGGGCAATCTTGTGATACATGGAGTCTCGCTTCTGTATCAGGGGCATGAGTTCATTATATTTATCGCTCACTTGAACCGCCTCTGCCTCATAGAGGTCATGGGTATAGGAACCGATACAATTGGGAATGAAGGCCAGTGCATCCAAAATACTTCCATTATTGTTGGTGGATGATGGATACCAGAAGCACATGACCAGAGATATACCCAGTACCTTCATGATCTTGACCACATCGATGGGTTCGCCCTTGACGAGCATCTTGTAGGACATGGAACCGGCCACAATGATGGAAAACAAGGCTCCAAGTGCCATGCTCATCTGGAGAATGTACCAGAAGGGACCATCCGAACCGATAAAATCGGCACTGCATAGAAACTCGTTGGTTCTAAACACAACATTGTCTATGTCTTCCTCAAACAGGTCCACTCCGATGGTTTTTGAGAGGTCAGAGATATAACTTCCCATACCACTTGTGACACTGCCTGTGGAGGTGTCTAATAATAAAGATGTAAATGCCATTATATTTCTTTTTCTATTTTTTGTTTCTTGCTTTTATCAGGGTTTTGCGCCAGAAAAGCCATCCACAGCCATGGCAGCCTGCCATCTTCTGTAGGCATCCGAGGCAATAACCGTGTTGGAAGTATTTCTTTCAACCCTGGTGTTATTTTCAGAGAATCTCTTTCCTTTTTTCAATGAGTTCCAATACAGGAGTTGTTTGACCAATGTCACATTTCTCTTCACGATGTCTTGATAGATAGCCAGATACTCTCTTTTCCTCATACCCAAATCCTGGTAGGATTCATGAGTGATCTTGATGGCTGTTTCAAAACAGTTGTAGATGTTGCGCCAATTCCGGTAATCGCTGGAACTTCCGCCACAGGAAACGATATGGTTGATGTTCTTATCGAAGAGCAGCATCTTGGAGTCCAGTTTCTTCTTCTCCAGAACCCACGACAAATCAGATGCAGAGGAACGGGAAACGATATTCAACGCCTCCACCTTGGCTCGTTCCACATAATCGGAATCCACCTTCTCTGCCTCATTGACTTCCTTGGACGTATTGGCCATGACATCCGTTCGATAGGCAAGCTTGTTTCTCAGATTGGCATCTCTCTGGTAATTCTTATGCAGTGAATTGTAATACCAGGCAGGAGAGAGGACACCAGCACCCGTTTCCATGGTGGTGAACTGGTTCATGATATCCCTTTCGTGGATATAAGTAACCTCCTGTGCCTGACCATACAGGCTCACCAAGCTCAGAAGCATGGACAAGAGACCTTTCAGATGATTTCGTTTCATACTTTATTCTATTAGTTGAACATGTTCATTTCTTCCTCCAATAAGGCTGCCACCTCCCAAGGGCTTATGGGTAAATGACTCTTTCGCCTGAAGATGGTTGAAGACCCGGTGACCGGATTTCAGCCATCTGGTATAGGAATCCCTCACGATTTCCTTGATGGTTCTAGCCATGAAGATTTCCTTTTTCCAATACCCAAGTCGGATGGTCATATAAGTATGTATATCCAAATAGGCATGGTATATACTGCTATCGATGTGGTCCATGCTTTCATTGATGTGCTTTAGAATCATCATCAGGTTGGCAGTGGTGCATTCCGTTGCTCCTGTTACGATGAGCGACAATTCTCCATAGGACTTATAGAGTTCACCCACCTCGTCTCTGATATCTTCCACCGCCCTGTTGGTGGTATTCAGAATCAATGTATCCGATGACCACACTGCGCCATGGGAGAGGATCTTGTCATGATAGGTATCGATGAGTTTCCAATATCTGGTGATATTTCTCTTGATACTCGTATAGGTGTTGACACCATGGAAGGCAGTTGCCGTTCCCTGAAGCACCAAGTCCATGATATCGAAACAGCGCTTGTACTTGTCAAGCTGTTCTGCCACCTTGCGATGGTCAGTGATTTTCTTACTGCTTTGCTTATGATACTCATAAACTCCCAGCTCTGCGATAGCTCTCACCTCCAGAAGGGTTCTCACCTTCTTATGGTTGGCAATCATGGCCTCCAGGGAAGCCGGATCATTCAGTGCCCGGATAGAGGAGGGTAGGATACATATCACCAAGAGTAAAATATACCTTTTGAAAAGATATTCCATGAAGAATCCGTTCATACGCTACAATTTTATTGATTATTAGAACTGCCATTATCCTGCTGCTCTGTCTTATGGGCAAGAGAGGATTTTTTCATAGCCTCCAAGCCTACACCTTCCCAACGTCTGAGGGCATATTCGGCGATACCGTTTCTGCCGCTTCTGCTGACCACGTCAAAGATCTGCCTTTTGAGAAAGTCCAAGATGCATTCCCTCTGGGTCATCACTTTTTCGATAAGAACCAGCTGGGCAAAGATCTTGGTCAGTTCCTGTTCTACATATCTTGCAACCTGTAGGCGGTCACCTGCTAAAAGAAGGTGGATACCGTCTTCATCATCATCCTCTTCTGTCGGATTGGAAGCATAATTGTATCTCACTGAGACAGCACAGTTTGGAAGGTCTTCCATCCATTGTTTAAGTCGCATGTTGACCTCCTCTGCCCTTAATTTCTCGCTCTGGTTCATATTGAGTTTCATGACTTCGATGACATTCTCAGAACTACTGCTGGAGGTAAGTTTGAAATCCACTGACAGAACTGCGCGGTGTATGCGTACACCAAGCACATAGGTAGGCTTGCGACTTAACTTCAAGGAAGCAGTATATGTGACATTGGTTTTGGCATCTGCACAATAGCCATGTCTTACAAAGACATAGGCGGCACTCCCTTGTACCCATTCTCCCTCATCCAGCCATTGGATTTGATACATGGAGGCCAGGCTGGCCATATTGTGGGGTATCCGATAGGGACCATCCAAATTGTCACTCATATCCTTGTAGTATTCATCCAGCGCATGAGTGGCTTGGGAGAGTTTCCCCTCGGCTTCTTTGAGTTGTTCCTTGAGAAGTGCCGTTTCATCGGACAGGGTATCATACTCGCCTTGAAGCTTTTTTGCAAGGGGCAAATTCCTGTTCATCTTGGCCTGATTGATTCTCTTGACCAGATTTCTCATCTTGGTATCATTGCCCTTGATTTCTGATTTCAGGGCATTGACCTCATCTGAGAATTCCTTTTGCTTTTGAAGCAATGCCTTGGATCCATCATCTGCCGTTGGAGAATTGGACATGGCAAAGTCCTTGGACTTCGGCCATTCCAGCTTATTTCCCTGGCTGCCATTTTCCTTCCAGTTGAACGAGCCTTCTCCAAGGGTAGCTCCATCATCGCATTGGGCGATAAAACTCACAGAATTACAACCTTCCATTTTCTTCTCATCAGCCATGGTATAATATCTTGGATTATCACTACCCATCTCTATTGATATGGTTGGATGCTCTTTCAAGAATTTCTCATTTTCATCAATCAAGCCATTGAGACGAGCCTTCATCTTTTGGATGAAAGTTTTTTTGTCCATTGTCTGAGAATCAAAGGTTTCCTCATAAATCTCCTCTCTGATGTCCCAAGTGTCTGTCACCTTTACCTTGTAGGAGTTAAAACAGTAGCGTTCGTCATAGGAATGTTTCAAAAGTCCGCCTCCATAATGGCGCTTTCTATCCTCATGCTTCCTAGTATAGAGAATCGTACACTGGTGACCAGGATGCGCCTGGTTATATTCCTGACATTTATCTGCATTCCACCCTGTGATTTGGAAAAGCTTATCTTTCACTTCCTTGTCCTCATCCTGAGAAAGGGATTTATAACATGGAATCTTCTCATAGGCTTTACGTTTTTTACCACTGGTATGAATGTGCCATGCTTCTTTCCATCTGGCATCACCATATCCCTCATAGCTAGATGGACTATATTCACATTTAACTTCCGACCCGGAATCATGTTTGTAGATATACCATCTCTCAGTGTAATACTGTCCCTGTAGTTCCTTGATGTAGGAAGAGATATATCCCGTAAGGTTATAGCCACTTGTCTGAAAGAGTTTTTCCACTGCATCTTCATTGCCTTCTCCCACCACGGCAAACAACAATTCCTTGATGTTACCGGCATCCTTAAAGGATTTATAGTGTTTTTTGAAGGACTTATACAGTTTGGTAATCTCCTTGGGCTTGGCCTTGAATATGGCACCAATCTTGCTGGCACTTTCCAGGTTGCTGTCATAGGCGGCTTTTCCTGCCTGCGCAATGATGCTTCCCAGATTTTTGTAATCCTCAGCGATTTCCTCTTGGGTGATGCCTGTTCCAAATTCCCCCAATTTTCCCAGAAGAGACTTCCAGTCCACTTCTCCGAGCTGCGCCAAATCGAATATCCGCTGGAGATCTTCATTGAGAACCAAGAACCTGATGTCCTTGAAGGAACGCTTACCATGAGTAACCACCACCTCAAATTGCTTGCAAAGATTCTCCACATTCGTTGTGGTCTTTAATAGGTAGGGACCCCAATGGATGGCATTATCCGGCTGCTTTAGCATCTTTCCTGCCACAGTAATGAACTTCGGCATGATACCGTCCTTCACCAAACGGAAGATTCTTTGGTAATAATAATTCTCCTCTGAGGCAAAGAGTCCCGGGTTACGTCTAGCGTCCCTCAACTTCTTCATGCTCTGGAAGATACCGGCAGATGCCAAGCCTGCAGACTGATAATAATCAAAGATTTTATTGATGTTACTGGCCGTATTCCCTTCCACCAATGTTTCCGTTTCATAGGCAGCAGACATAGCCGCGGCCGTCACCTTGTCTATATTCACACTGCTCCAGCTCAGTGACCAAAGAGGAGAGCAAATAAGAAAGGATAAGATGATCGATGCTAAGATTCTTTGCATGGTTCTTTTATGATGACTGTTTATAATTGAATACTTTTCTTTCCTTGAGAACCTTCTGGGAGAATTCCAGAGATTTCTGGATACCACTCAAATGCCAATCGCTCACAAAGGTCTCGATGGCGGTTCTATAGTCGGAACCCAAGCGTCTCTTATAGAACTTCAGTGCTTCTTTCTCCTGCTTCTCCGTCGTGTAGGCCATATAGCACTCAGGAGGTTCCTCCACTCCAAAGACATCGCCCACCAGACCTCTCTTGATAAAGACCTCCTTGAACGGAGATCTGCCTTCCTTGTTGTCAAGGCCATTGATTGTGAAAATCTTCTGGCAGTCATTCTCTGTAAGAGCCAGGGTTGCCTTTATTTCCGAGAACTTATCCTTGAATTTGCTCTGGTCCAGCAACATGAACACATCTGAATTGTTGACAATGGCTTCCTTGACAATGGGAGAGGAGGTGATATCCTGGATTTCCTGGGTGACCACACCCACCATTGCCCAATGTTTGCGGGCCGTCTTATAGAGATACTTGATATAGTTGGCCATCACGGGTGTGGCGATAGCTTTCCATGCCTCTTCTATGACCAGGCATTTTCTCCCTTTCTTGATTCTCATTTTCTGAGTGAAGACATCCATGATAATGAGAACGATAAGAGGAAAAAGGATAGGATCATCCTTCACTTTGTCTATCTCAAAGACGATGAATTTCTCGTCAAACAGGGATGCATCCAAGTCATTGTTAAGGATGTGTTCCTGCTCACCACCTCTATAGAAAGGCTTCAGAATGGCCGCAAAGTCATGGATTGCAAACTCAATGTTCTGCTGGACAATCAACTGCGGGATTCTTTCAAGGGCAAACTCATAATAGGAATTGAACGAAAGTTCCTGAACTCTGAGATTCTTTCTCTGTCTCTCCATCTTATCAATCTTACGCTCAATGCGAAGGAGATAATTTTTCTCTATCAACTCTGGAGTAAGGCGCTGAAGCTGATGAAGGGCAGCTTTCTTCTCTCCTTCAGTGGCAGCAGTATCGTCCAAAACAGCCTGGAGCTTATCAATGAGTCGTGCATTTCTGGAAGAAGAAGTCTCCTTTTCCTCCATGATACGATCATAGCGTTCCTCCATATCCTGCTCATACTGGTCATACTTACCATTTTTCTTATCTTCAAGTAGCAGCATCTCTTTCAGCTGGCTTCTTTCCTTGGTACTGAACTTTTCAAAGGGATGAAAATAGGCCTCATAATATTCCGTAATGGTTTGATTGATAATGGTATCTTCAATCTTTGTGGGATAATCTGTTCCCTTGAAAAGCTGAAAGACAAGACTTTTCAGAAAGTTCTTCTTCTCGCCAAAATTCTCCTCATACTCCAGCTCTGTTATCTTGAAGGGATTCATAGAGATGGGCTTTTCCTTGCTGTAGGAAATGTAGGTTCCCTCAAAATAGTTGCAGATTCCCTCATAGCTGTCGCCCGTATCCACGATGACCACATCTGTATCCTGCTCATAATACTGTCGCATCACGGAATTCATGAAAAAGCTCTTGCCGCTTCCACTTGGTCCCAGTACAAAGAAATTGGAGTTATTGGTATATTTCACCTTACCTTCCTTTCCAGTAATGTCAATGGGAAGAGGCAGTCCCTGTCGGTCAGTATAGTAACACTTCAGAGGCGAATTGTCACCCTGCTGCTGATGCTCCTTATACATCAGGCAAAGAGCCGGCTCCGAAAGCGTGAGGAATCTGTCATAGTCCTCATTGAGTTTGAAACAGTTGCCAGGGAAACTGGCTACAAAGAGTTCCAACTGGTTATAGGCTCTCTTCGATATATGGATACTGTGCCTAGAGAACATATTTTCCAGGGAATTTGTAATCTTCTGGAAGTCTTTATCACCAGCTATCTTGATCACCATATTATAATGAGCATAAACAAGCATCTTGCCGTTTCGGGCGATTTCTGACTGAACCTTTTCTATGTCCTCAACGGCAATCTGGTTGTTAGGATTGGGAATGGAAGCATGACGGTTCTTTTTCTTGTCAAGCTTCATGACTTCCTTCTTTTGATTTGGCAAAAAGATAACCTGATTATAAACCAAGGTATCTACATCCGGGAGAGAATCCAAAGCTGAGAGCAAATCCTCTGAAAGAATGCTGTTACCCACCTGATTCTCGGAATAGGGACGAATCATGCCAGGCAGGCCTACCTGATCCACATCCAGGAGACTGTAAACCTTAAGATGATTGTTTCCCATGCCAATCTCCTCACCGGTAACCCTGAAGTTACTCATGGATACACGAGAATGATTGAAATCCATGGCAAAGAAACGGTCTGCAAAGATTCTGCAATCCTCAGCTCCAAGGAATGAGCTTTCCACGTCACAGCCATTCAAACGGTCATGAACCTTTTGGAGCTTCACTAGAAAATCCTTCCATTTGGCAGTGTCATAACTATGTATTGTTCCACTTTTACCCTTCTGTGTAATAATCAGATAGGTTTCATGTGCCACATATGAGCGGCCATTGAAAAAACGGAAGTAGGAATCGGACAGAAAACGTTTGGCTGCAGTTTTATCCTCATGAGCTGCAATCTTGTTCATGTCAAACTGCTTGCGTACGAAAACATCCTGTTTATGCAAGGCATATCCTTCACCCAACAATTGCAGTAGAGAAGTGAAGAGATCCGTGAATTCATAATAACTGGCCTTGGAAGCAGAATACTTTCTGATAGGGTTCTTGATTTTGAGGACAGCAGAATAATCACCACCTTTTGTATAAACTATTCCCATACCATTTACATCTTCCACACTGAAATAAATGTCTTCGAAGACCTTGGGTCTCTTTCCTCCAGTGCCAAAGGCACAAACGGATATGCCCATGCCTGCCAGTATGGCGACAAAGAGCGTTACCACTGCGATTGCTACCATGTTGTTGAATCAATTTATTTTGTTATTATACCTAATAGCTTTTAGAACGGGCATAAATAAAGATGCCCTTGGGAGACTTCTTACTATGCAGGCCCTTATGCTGCTTGATGAAAATCATCCCTCCACCCACACACAAGAAAGTGGTAAGCAGGATGAGTCCAACAATGAATCCGAATATGATATAGCCAATGAGAAAGCCCAGAAGGCCCCCTCCTACAGCACCTGCGGCCCAATAGATGTATCTTCCCTTCAAACCCATGAATTCAAGGGGCTTTTGAAGCCCCTTGAAAACTGGATAATCCTGGAATCTTTCCTGGTCTATGTTACTCATATCCAAGGATTAGAGACCAAAGAACAAAGGCAGACACTGAGCTGCTGCGATGAGGAAGATACAAGCACCTACAATCATCATGATGCTCTTCTTGACATCCTGCTCCTCGTTGTTCATCTTCACATACACACTGATGGCACCAATCATGGCCACGATACCGGCAATGGCGTAGCACAAGTTGGTCACAACAGGTACATATCGTTTCAAGCTCTCAGTGGAGGTTTCGATAGCAGCGAGACCTGCATCCACATCCTGAGCAAAAGTTGACACGCTCACAAAAAGGAGCATCATTGAAAGCATACCCATACGAGGGTTCACTACGAAAGCCTTGGCTTTCTTAACTGTGGCTGCGGCACCATTTTTTGCGCCACTAACCAAATTACTGATTACTTTGTTCATTGTTTGTCTTAGAATAATTAAATGAATATATGTTATATTTTTTCTACCATAAATGGTCTGTTACTCCATATCGGAAACCGAAAAACGCAGGGAATACAAATGTTGCCGAAGCCAGGAATATCAGGCTTCCGATGAGTATCAGAACACTCTTGGCAAATCCATCCTCACCTGTTTGCAGCTTGATGTAGATGTTAATAGCGCAGTAGAAGCTCAAAAGAGTGGCTATGACATACGTAAGCTGTGCCACGTAGGAACACATGGTGAGTACATAAGTCACCATATCGTAAAGCCTGCCGGTGCTTCCGCTATAATCGGTTGTTCCACAATTGGCCATCGCCAGTTGGGAAAAGGACAGCAACAGGAGAAACATGGCTGGAATCTTGACTTTATCCTTCATACGAAATGATATTTATAACGACATGTTGGCAAGACTCTCTGACATTTGATCCAACAGCATTTCACCCTCTATCATGTGTTGACGGAAATCCTCGGATGCCATTTCATGCTCGGCATCGGCACGATAGGTGATCATCTCATTCTTGGCATTGCGAATTCTCTCATACACCTCACTCGTCTTCATGTTCTTGACATCTTCAACAGTCATATAGGTGCCTTCATTATGAGGTTGGCCAGATGCCGGCTGAGAGTCACCAACTTCATGTGATATAGGATGAAGGATATTGTCCTCGTCCACATCCACAGGTTGTTCCTCTTCTTCATGCTGAGTTTCTCGCTCCTCAGCAGTTTTGATAAACTCTACATCATCCTTCTTGATCTCTGGATTGATTTTCCTCAGATCCATTAAAATGACCACGGCATAATAAAACACCAAAATGAAGGTCAATACTAAAGCAAATATGCTAAATGTTCCCATTTTTATTTTATTGTTAAATTCCTGAATCGGCTGCAAAGGAACAGAGTTTTTTTGAGATAGAGGGGATAAAAAAAATTAAACTTATTTTTTAACTAAAATATGGGCATTTATGTAAAAAAACGGGCTATGAAGTGTTAAAATTAAGGTGTTTATTTAGCAGCTATTTTGGCATAAGGATGAAATTTTCGACAACCGGATTGGTTGATTTGAGTTTTTTCTATTTAACTACTTCGTTTTTGTCATGCGGGAAAACCTCAATTTTTCAATACCATCTCCAGGCTGTCCTTCACCACAGGCTTTTTTCTTTGCAAAGGTATGGTTGTCCTGGCAGACTCCAAGCACCACCTAAATGATTAGAAGCATAAAACTTGTTTCGGCAGCCTTCCGCAATCAGAGATTGGGTATTCCGAAAAAGTTTGATGTTTCTTGCTTGGCTTTCTGCCTTTGGTGGACAAGCCATCTTTTATGCACGAAAAAAGGCATAGTGGTAAAGGTTACGCTGGAATGTAATTTTTTTTAAAAAAATCTCGGATTCTCCCAAAACAAAAGTCCTAAAAAGGCTGGGTTTCAGGAAATCTAGAATATATTTTTAATGTTGAACTTTTAAATAGCAGAAATCATGGGAAAAGTAATTTCACCAAATGACAAGGAGTTTGCAGACGTGTTCTCACGTTTCGTCAATGGCAAGATGGGTAGTGCTCAGCTCACTGGAGAAGAGTTGGCTAATGACCATCGTTACTTGGTGAATGAGAAATTCAAGGTGGCAATGGCATTCATTGACAAGCTCGCACAATGCCACGAGCACGGATGGTATGACCCACGTGATGAGTGGGCGTGTACATTGGCGGCATCCATCATGGTGCATTTGAAGGAAAAGCAGCTTTACTATTCACAAATAGAAAATCAGTAGGACTATGGCGAATTGGGCAACAGTCGGATACCGAATTGAAGGTAAGCAAAAGGACCTCCAGGAGATATATGAGCTTTTCGGAGAGTTTGACAAGGGTGAAAGAAAGCCATTTGATGAGCTTTCTGCCAAGAATTGGGAAGGTAACATCGCATGGGCTTTGGGAGAAGACACCAAGGATTACTATCTCAGAGGTTTCATCCAAAGTTGTGAAATAGAGAAGGGGTTACTCACCATTGAGGCAGAGGAGGCATGGGGAACTTCGGATTTCCGTCATATTCTTGAAAAGCACTATGAGGACATGAAGGTTTATTTCATGGTGGAAGAGGAAGGAAACGAAGTTTATGCCACGAATGATTCAGAGGGTAAGTATTTCAGTTGCCGTTTCGTGGTGAACTCATGTCTCGATGGTTCATATGAGTGGGAGTATTTCAATACGGAACAGGAAGCACTCCAGTACATCGCAGAACACTTGGAACTTGATTCCATCACCACCGAGCAGCTGACAACATGGCAGGAATGCCATGTGAATGGGGATGATTACATGAATTTCAATCAATACCAGATTGTAGCATAAAAAAGGTAACGGAGAGGTTAACCACCTCTCCACATATAATAAAGTATGGAATATATCGATTTTACGAAAAAGAAGATAGAACTTCACAAAGAAATTGAAAATGCCATCAAGAACATGATGGCGGAAAAGGGTGTAACGGAAATTGACCTCACACAGGATGAGGAGCACTATGATGCGGGATGGGTGATTAGAAGAGTTGAAAACGCCAGTGAACTTGAAGAAGTACAGGTGGCATACATCAAACTCTATGGCAATAGCCTTTTCTACAAAGGCGAGAGTGCTTGGGAGATAGATGAAGAATGGATACCATTCGATGTCACGGACAATATATTAGCTGGTTGCATTGACTCGGTTTATGATGCTATCTATCAGAGAATCTGATATTCAGATATAGGGGCAGGGTGAGAAGCTCTTGCCCCTATTTATGGGCGGTGCTGCCTATATACTTTCAAGTGGTATATAGGCAGCACGATTTTAGTATCTATGACGAATAGAAAAGACCAGGTAGCTAAGGTGAACCTCATCCGGGTCTTTTCATTATTTTTAAATATGCCCCTTCCTATTTATTAACATATTTGATTCCGCCCTGCTGAATCACCAAGCCTTTGGCATTCTTACTAACCTGCATTCCCAATGAATTAAACAACTTACGAGCCTTCACTGGAGTGGTGCGGGCCAATTCGGTAATGCTTGTATTTACATTATCTACACTATAAATAATAGTCTGTTCCTGACCGTCTTTAGCAGTATTCACTGTCATATAGAGTTTTCCATCCAACTTGATGAAATGGAGGTCATAACTGCCATCTGGCAGGTTGACTATTTCTTCTCCATCCTCTCCTATAACTGAGATATAGCTCTCGTAGGCCTTGTTCTCTCTGCTGATAGAAATGGCTACAGGAGAGTTTCCTGACAGGCCATTAATTTGGTAAGGAGATTCTGAATTCTGTACTCCACTGTTGCCATCGGATGCAACTTCTCTGTAAGATTGGGTAACAAACTCAAACTTTTCATCCTGGTTAAAGAGATTTTGAGTAACATAGCTATCAAAACTCTCAGCACAGTTTGCGTCATAATCCTTCAGGGAGATTTTCTTCAGTATAGGAGTGAACACCTCACCTTGAGCACTGCCTTCATTCCATTCAATATTGGAATCATCTACCTCAAACTTCACATTAGCAATGCACATATGCACCTGATTGGACTTTTTGTCATAATATCCGAAATATTTAAAAATTTTGGAGCATCCATCAAATATATTGCTATGATAATCATAATCGTCCCCCAAATACCAATTTCCTTGAGCATCTGCAAACGGAACATAATCAAGATAATTGTAGGATATTTTTTCCTTTACATATTTGGCAAAATCATCAAAGGTTTCTAAAGGGTGGTCTGGTGTATACAAGGCTCCATAATCTGATGAATCCATTATTGTTATTTTATTTACAGGGAGGGATGCAGTATATGTCTTAGTAGGATAATACTTTACCTCCTTAAGAGGAACCTGAATGGTTCTCTCTTTGTTGAAAACAGTGTTGTAGAAGGTAATTTCATACTTACCATTCTGTTCATCTTTTACCAAGGAATACGGAATTGTCTTCTGACCTACTGTAAAATTCTTGGTGATGTAATCAAATTCACCGACAGCACTTGCCACTTCAGTTTGTGCTCCTGCAACCATGGCAATAGCTGAGAATGCTGATACTAGTAGAGTTTTCTTCATGACTCTTCATTTTTTTGATATGAGATGCCCCTCTCATACCGGTTATTTTGATGTTTAATCTGCACTGCATTGCGAGTCGTAGGGGGCAAACGAATCTTATGATGAAGACAGAGATGACAACGCCTCACAAAGACACTGCAAAAATACATATTTTTGTCCTAACAGCCAAATATTTCTCATCGTTTTACATACTTCCGTATCAAATAACCTTTAAGTTGTGCTTGACGTTGATGATTTAGGGAAGCACTGACTGTGGGGGTAAGTCAAATATATACCATCTAATGAGAGCATCATGGTTCGGATGATATGGAGGAAATTAAATTTAATATAAATCTTATCCTATTTTACTCATTTCTACCTGATATTTTGTATCTTTGCAAACAGGTGGCATCTTGCCATCTGAATCATCATCTTGAGTTATGAGAAAAATCATATTCATCGTATTAATAACAGTAAGTATTATGATGGAAGCTAAGATTCGCAAACCTGCTGTAGCAGGAAGTTTTTATGCTGGCGATGCCAAAGAACTCCGCCAGGATGTTCAGAATTGTTTCTCTAGGTGCAAGAACCCTTTAATGGAGAATGTACAGGCAGTAATCGTACCTCATGCCGGCTACGTGTTCTCTGGGGTGACTGCAGCATCGGCATTTGCTGCCATCAATCCGGATGCTGAATATGAGCACATCTTTCTCCTGGGCCCTAGCCATCATGTGTATTTGGGGAAGGCATCAGTAAATACAGGTGCTTCTGCCTATGCCACTCCTCTGGGAAATGTTCCTGTAGATACCGCTCTCTGTAAAGACCTTATGGAAAAGAGTGATGCTATTACTTATGCTCCAGAAGCACATGAGAGCGAGCATTGCCTGGAGGTGGAACTGCCATTTCTGCAATATCGCATGAAAAAGATACCATCCATTGTTCCTATCATCATTGCCACGCAGGAATTGACGACCTTGAAGAAGATTGCTGATACCCTGAAGCCCTACCTGAATGAGAAGAATCTTTTTGTTATCAGCAGCGACTTCTCGCACTATCCTGCATACAAGGATGCTGAGATTGTAGATGGACTTACAAAAGATAGCATCATGACAGGAAAGGTAGAAGCATTTGTGAACGCCACCCTTCACAATCAGGAGCTTGGCATTGACCATCTGGCAACGAGTGCATGTGGCATGGCTCCTATTGCCACTTTGTTGATGATGACAGAAAATGATGCAAAGATCAAGCCACATCATGTTATGTACTGCAACTCCGGTGATTCCCCATATGGCGGAAAAGACAAGGTTGTGGGGTATCATTCTTTTGTTTTTACTAGAGAAACCTGTGGTTTTGATTTAACTTCTGAAGACCGAAAGATGCTCAAGTCTATCGCTTATCATACCATCAAGGCTACTCTTGAAGGTAAGAAGTATGAGCCAGGCAAGTTATCTGATGTTCTTCTTACAAAGTGTGGAGCCTTCGTCTCTCTGCACAAAAAGGGAAGACTCAGAGGTTGCATCGGCCATTTTGGTGAAGACATGCCACTATATCAGGTAGTTGAGCACATGGCAAAGGCTGCCGCCTTTGAGGATCCACGCTTTTATGGGGTGACCATGGAGGAACTGGATGATATTGATATCGAAATCTCAGTACTCACACCGATGAAACGCATCCAAAGTATAGATGAGTTTGAACTGGGCAAGCAGGGAATTTTCATGCGCAAGGGCTATCATACGGGTACTTTCCTTCCACAGGTGGCTGATGAAGTATCATGGACCAAGGAAGAATTCCTGGGACATTGCTCTCAGGATAAGGCTGGAATAGGTTGGGATGGCTGGAAGACAGCTGAGCTTTATACTTATGAGGCTATTGTATTCTAGTAGCCGATATTCAGATGATTGTGTAATCATGAAATGGTTTGGGTATGAAAGAATGTCGTTTTTATCAGAAAGTTGATGGGGAAGGAGAGTATGCTTCTGATACAGTAAGGTGCGAATTATGTCCCCACTGTTGTGTTATCTTGGAAGGCAAGCATGGAAAATGTGGCAGCAGATGGAATTTTAACGGAATGCTTTACTCTGTTGTTTACGGTAAACCATGTGCTTTGGCAGATGATCCTGTAGAGAAGAAACCGCTGAATGAATTCCATCCTGGAACCCGATGTCTGTCTCTGTCCTGTACAGGTTGCAACTTCCGTTGTCTCAACTGTCAGAACCACGACATCTCGCAGGTACTTCCGTCTGCTGTAGATTTCTACGAGTTGTCTCCATCTGATATTGTAGATATTGCTGTCAAGCATCATTTGCCGGGCATAGCCTATACCTACACGGAGCCTCTTACCTATTATGAGTACATCTATGACATCGCCAAGGAGGCTCATTCCAGGGGGCTTTGGAATATCCTGGTATCTGCAGGTTACATCAACCCGGAGCCGCTTAGGGAGATAGTTTCACTCATTGATGCTGCCAATATCGACCTCAAGGCATTCTCTGAAGATGTTTATCAGAAGCAATGTGGCGGTCATTTACAGCCTGTATTGGATACGCTTTTAACGATGAAGAAAGCAGGAGTGCATCTGGAGATAACAAACCTGCTGATTCCTGGGGTTAATGACGGCGAGAGCATGATAAGAGATATGTGCAGTTGGCTCAGAGACAATGGTTTTGCCGATTGTCCTCTTCATTTTAGCAGGTTTTTCCCACAGTACAAGATGCAGGATTCTGTACCTACACCTACTGAGACTCTGTTTACTGCCCGAAGGATTGCACAGGAAGAAGGGATGAGAAAAATATATTTAGGAAATATTTAACAAAAAAAATAGATTGAAATGAACAAAACAGCATTAATTACAGGAGCCAACAAAGGTATTGGCTTGGGAATCAGTAAGTATCTAGGGTTAAGTGGCTGGGATATCATTATCGGTGCCCGCAATGAAGCAAGAGCCTTGGAGACTATGAACAAGTTGAAAGATACAGGATGTACAGTGCTTGGTTGGGTGAAAATTGAACTCTGTGATCTCGACGGCATCAGTTTGGCGGCAAAGGAGATCAGTGAAAAATATCCTTCGCTCAATCTTCTAGTGAACAATGCCGGTATTCCTGGTGACATGTCGAAGACCAGCTGGGAGGCAGACATGAAGGATATCAAGGAAACTGCTGACGTAAACTACTTCGGCACCTTGGCCGTGACTCAGGCCCTTCTTCCGCTCATCAAAGCCAACAAGGGTAGAATTGTCAACATCACCGTTCCTAGTGAAATCAGTCCGTATTGGCATCCTCTGGCTTACGTGGCAAGCAAGGCTGCCCAAAATGCCATGATGGGTGTGATGGCAATGGAGTTTGAGCAGAACAACATACCTGTTGAGATTTTCAGCGTACACCCTGGTCCAACTACCACTGATTTGAATGGCAACATGGCTTTGCCTGGTTTCCATACAATTGATACAGTAGGCGAGAAGTTTGCAAAGCTCATCGATGATGGACAGTCCCATAATGGCAAATTCATAGAATTGTATCCTATCGTGAAGGAAGATTAAGGAAGGATTATCATTTCCATTAGAACTATTGGAAAGATAAGACTTTTTGAGATAGCACCGCAATAGAGATTGACACATACTCAGAAGTTAAGACTTACGTAGATGAGCACAACTAGGTGAAAGAGGTGCCAACGTATGAGTAGATAGATAAGATAGAGGGTAAGACAATTACTTACCCTTTACTTTTATATATCAGTGCCAAGAAAATCCAAAGGCTAAAGACCTTTGGATTTTCTTGGCACAAAATTTAGCCTTGATTCTCGATATCATGGCCTTCCTTTTGAGCACGAATCATGACCTTGGCACTCTCCTAGGTGATTTTTTTCCTATCACGAAGAAGGATGCCTTTACCTGATGTTTCTTGAGCACATCAAGCATATGAACTGTAGTGGTTGTGTTCGGACCATCGTCAAAGCTGAGTGCCACAAGCTTTTCCTGAGCCTGAGCCATCCCCATCTGAAGGGTCAGAAACAACAAGAATGATAATTTCTTCATTTTCATCGTTAAGTGTTTGCTACGATTATGGGGCAAAGATAAGAAAAATATATGAATGCCGTATCTCCTTTGAATTATTTTTTTGATTAATTTGCCCTTTTTAGGGGGTATGACTGGCCTTTTTACAAATCAACAGTTAAATAACGCAAATATGTCAAATAAACAGAATTTTTTCTTTCTTTTTCTCTTTCTTTTTATATATTTTCTTTATCTTTTTCTTTCTTACTGTTACCAATAAATGTACCTGTTAACAGCTCTTAATGAGATTTGGTGGCTTCAACTATTCTGTCTATATTTGCAGACGAAAATCGGAGTATATAAAATAATAAGGAGTATATGAATAGAGCAAACAGCAAGCCGGCTGATCTCATACTCAGAATGTATGAGTCGGTCATCTTCCCGGGGAAATGCATACATCTTACAGGGGAGAAAAGAAGAAGTCTGCGTTCTGTATGGGCGTATGATATTTCCTATCTATATCCACGCATGGAAGATGGAATAGATTGGATGAAGTTCGGGCTATTTGATTCCCAAAAGCTCGATAGAAAGGTGCCATTCTACAATAGGCAGCAGGAACTGTTTTTGAAGATGGCAGAGAAGAGCAGCTGGATTGAGCAGTTTGTGGAATATCCTGAGGAGATTGTATATGAGAAGGAATTCACGCTTACATTCACCCCCGACTATATGATGGTCTTGGAGGATGGAAGTGTGGTGATGGTGATGCTGGTACCTTACCATATTTTCTCTACACAAACTGTACAACGCAAATGGTATGCCCTGATGGAATATTGCAAGATACATGGCTATGGATGCGTACTGTTTGACATGGAAAGGGGTATCAGTTTGAAATGGTTGCTTCATTTATGGGAGAAGAAGGAGATGGAAAAGTTTGAAAAGGAAGTACTGGAAGCGATGGATGATAGAAAGAGCCATTGGATAAACAGTATCACCCTGGGCAAGATCATGAAGAAGCATGGTGCCAATCTTTGTGACATTCAGGTTCTTGTTTTCAGGAACAAGCTCCTCTATGTTCCCAAAGGTCAGAAAAGAAAGATAGGACTCATCAGACAATATTCTGATGATATGTTTGATTCACAACTAATTATAGACGCTCATGACAAGGATTATCACACATCAAGAAGAGACTCATTACGAGTTATCTGCCAACTCTGAAAGCTTGGATTTCTGGAAGACATTAGGCTTCAGGATTAAAGGAACAGGGGAACGAGAAGACGAGTTCTATCTAAGAAAGACTTGTTCTTTCGGTATCAGGCAGCAACTGGGTGGGCTGGCCATCATACAAAGCAAGGGAAAGGAGGGTATAGCCAACAGATGGGGATGCATTCTGCTAGCTTGCCGATTTCAGAAGATTGAGTTATTTGCCTGTGATGAAGGAGAAGGGGTTCAAAAACTGCATTTCGTCGGTTACAAGGAGGGAGAAATGGAGATTTACGAATTTGATGGCAGCAAGCCCACCAAGATATTGGTACTGAAGCAGCTCTCAGCGTGATGTGATTTTTCTATCATGTTATTATTCTTCCACATGTGGAACCTCACCCTCTTTATATCCTGGTGGCATGCCTTCACCGATACGCTTTTTCCGTGCAAAGGTAAGGCTGCGCCGCCAGATACCAAGTACCGCTCCATGCGAGCTATGAAGCTGGAATCTTTCTTGGCAGCCTTCCGCAATTCCGTCGGAATGGGGTATTCCAAGAAAGATTCCAGCTTCATTACTTGGCTTTCTGGCCTGAGAGCAGCCAAATGGGGGGCACGAAAAAGGCTATGGTGTGAAGGTTATGCCGGAATGTCATAAAAAAAAGTTCGATTTTCTGTGGAAGAACAAGTTCGAAAAAAGGCTTGTGTTCAGGAAATCCAGAATTTTTTCTTTTTGAGGTCAGTTCAGGGGCATAGAAATCAATGTGAGTTCAAACATGGAGTGAGCGTAAATGGATTGGCATCAGATTTTGGGGAGAATATACGGCAATGATGTATGCATCCGTACACATGATGCAGGTATACCACAAGTGTTAAAATATTAATTTAATTGTGCAGAGGAGGTTGATGTGGAGTAAAACCATTACCTTTGCATGCACAAAAAGGATAGAAAGAATGAAAGCAAAAGAGATTATCTGGAAAGAGGTAAGTGTTTTGCCACATAGTGCAAACGCATATCCAAAGGGAAAGCCCTATAAGGGACAGATGATGATGGGGAGGGTATTTCCCGTCAGTAAGGCCCAGGCTATGGCTTTTGTAGAGATGGGATGCTGCATAGCGGAAATGAACTCCGAGGATGTAAGCATCGTAGAGAAACTGCTTGAGAAACACCACTTGGAGGGAAAATACCGATATGTGGGAGATAAGAGTTTCGTGAAGCTCATCAACCAGAGCGATTTAGACAGGGCATTGAAGGCAGAGTATGCCTTTTAATACAAATAAAGCCCCTTGACTCCTTTCGGAATACAAGAGGCTGAACCAAAGGAATTTCCTTGAGATGAAATGTGGAAGTTTCACAGCGCAAAGATACAGAAAATATCTTGTAAAAGCAAAAGAAATTCCAGATAGTTTAGGATTTTGAAAGAATATTAATAACATTTACAAAATATTGAATGATATGAAGAATCTAATGATGGCAGTGGTGATGCTTATCACCTGTACAACAAGCATGGCACAAGGAATCCAGGAACCTGAGTATATCGGTCAAGTGACACTGGTGCAATCAGACAGCAGCCAGGTGGTCCTGGTAAAGGAAGAGGCAGAAATGAAGACCAAGACTACTGGTTTTGGATACATTCCTATTCCGGGAAGCAGTTTGCTGGACAAGGGTAAGACTTTCTTGAGAGTAAAAGGTGATACTTCACCTAACAAGATAGCCAAGGGAGAGGTACAACTCATTGTAAGAGTGAAGGACAACAACGAAGATCCGAAAAACTCCATTGGAGTGTTCCAGTTTGAGACCAAGAAGAAAGAGCGCAGATTCACGCTCGCCGAAGTTGGATTACTTTCTGGCATGAAGGCAACGACATCCTTCAATACCGTTCCATACGAGGCAAAGAAGATTGGGGCCAGTTCATACATGGTGACCATTGTAAACCTGCAGCCCGGAGAGTATGGTGTGACCACAGCAGATTTCACACATATCTCTACCTTCTCCGTACAATAAACAAGAAGTTACACTTTTAATACTGAAGATTATGGGAGCAATATTCTTATTTCTGTTTTTCATGTGGCTTTTCAAGGGATTTGGCAAAGCCATGAGACATAGTGGTGATACCTTTCGCCCCGATAAATAAGCCAGTAGGTAAAGTTCAACAATTTTTCATATACTCCTCAGCCCACCAGGTCCTCGTGAGAAGACCGGTGGGCTTTTCTTGTATCGTTTTTTTAAGACCTTTCCCTAAAACGATTCCTCAGCAGCAGTAGCAGAAGGTCCCAGTATATCGTCATTACAGATAGTGCCAACGTCATAGAAGATGGCATATCATACTGTCATTTTTTCCATAGGTCTCCATCTCGATACGTATGCTTGATGTCGTAATACAAGACCAGTGCAAGGACCGCAATCAAGATGACAAGGACAAGCAGGGGGATAAGGATAGAACTTCTACTCATCCTACTTGAAAACATGACGAATTGATTCATTCTTATCCTGTACAAACGCTCTCAGATTGGCGTGCCCCTTGTATATGATGCTGTAATCCGTGACCTTTCCTGGGTTACGTCTCTTGAGAGTAAGGGCTATTGTTCTCCCCACAACAGTATTGGGGAAAAACATATATACCTCATCATAATCATCACTGTCCACCACCATATGCATGTAGTTGCTCACATGAGACATCACGATGCAGGCATCATGCTGAGGAAGGCGGAATTCCCTGGAACCCTTCAAGGTATAGAATGCCAGATAATCCATAAAATCATAAAACAGGCAGCATGCCTGATACTCCTTTGCCTTCGGACTGCGCAGGGTTGTTGGTGCATAGCTTTTCAAGGTGACAGGAAACGGGGTATAAAGCTGATGAAAAAACTCAACGCCACCGATGTCATTTCTAAATCCAAAGCCTTGGTAACTCTTACCAAGACATGAAAATTGAACGCCCTGAATACAGGAAGGCAATTTAGAAAAGCCGTTTTGCTTGAGGTATTTCTCATCCTCATTCTTCAAATCGACAAGACGAATACCATCTTCCACGTGGTTAAATGCGTGGTGTTGTACTCTCATAATTGTTGTCATTACTAGTTGTTTATCACTTGTTGTTATTTAATGCTTGCTGAATCAATGTCTTTAGGCCATCACTTGTGCCGCCCAGCAAGAAGTAGTCACTCACGTCTTTCTCCTGCTTGCTGCCTGCAAGAGGAAGATCTATCCGACTCACCGGATAGTGCCCCTGGAGTTCTTCCACCCGTTGGGCAGATTCTCTTCTTCCTGTAGCATCTACGTCATACACAAAAACTATCTTCCCGAATCTCTTCACAAGCTGATCCATGACCAAATGGGGGATTTTAGCCGTCTCACTATTGAAGCAAATGGCTGAAAAGCCATGACTGCTCAGAGAAAGAACATCCTTTTCACCGCCAGTAATCAAGAGCATATTCCCCCGGCTGGGAAGTTGGTCCAATCCAAAGATATAAGGACTTGGCAACTCTCCTGCATAAAGAAAACGGTTCTCCGAGCGAGGACGATACACCTTGATGCCCCTATCTTCCTGGAAGAAATAGCCATAGCTTGGCGTCAGGGCAGTGGAATAGATGCAATATTGCCGACCATCAGCCTTTGTAAAATGGCAACTTCTCAAGCTCCTAACCTGAAAACGGTCAAGAGTATCTTCAGTGATGCCATAAGAAGCCCAATATGCAAGCTCTTCGTCAGAAAATTCCTTGACCTGCGCTTGATAGGCAATCATACCATGAGGCTGCCGGTTTTCTTCATCTGGGCTCTTCATGCCTGACATAGGAGATGCTTGACAAACCGCCTTGCGGTTTGTCTGCCGGTCAAATACCCCAAGACACATATCCTGATCTATCATTTTCAACAGATGTACAAAATCCGTGGAAGGATTGATGTTCAGGACCTGCGAAGCCACGAAAAAGCAATCTCCGGAAAAGCGACTGTCGCCAAAATCATGCAAATAGTAGTAGGACCTGCCATCAAGTGCCTGGTTACGATAGAGTTTACAGGAAGGATGCTTGTCATCCTCTCTCATGTGACTTCTGAACTTTTTCCTCAGGCATTCCTTTCCAAGATAGTGAACAAAGATATCGAGTCCTCCATCTGTCTTGGTCAAAATCTCATCTTTCTCTTTCATGTCAATCGCGGGAATAGGTTTCAGAACAAAGGCGGAAGTTGAAATCCGGCATGACAACAACGTGCATCATGTGATTCACGCGGTCGGCAGTTCTATCCCCATAGCGCGGCCGAATATCACCTGAAGGCAGATTCGTCGTGACTATGGTGAACAAGCGACATTCATACCGATAGGCAATGAGTTCACTGATGGGATCACATACCTGCCCATATTTGACAATACGCTCAGGCTCCATGCCTAAATCATCAATAGCCAATAAAGACACATTGCGATATTCCAGGAAACGCTCATAGTGGTCCACATACAAGTGACAAAGCTCACAGGCGTTCTTCATGACAAGGCCAGCCATTTTAATCTGGGAGGAAGAGGATTTGATGGGGTCTTTCAATCGCAAGGAAAGTATCAGTTTCTGTATGGCATACACCAAAGTGGTTTTCCCAGTACCACCTACACCACTCAGCCACAAGCCTGTTTTATGGCTATGACCTACCAGCCAGAGAGAGATATTGTATAATACCATCTCCAATCCTTTCATACTGACATATTTGATGTTCACATCATTGACCGCCTTGATAAAAGCCTGCAATAAGGCTTTATAACAGGACACATAGTCCAACGGCAATTTAAAGAAACGCTTTCCGTTGGCGGCTGTTTTGATACGATGAACCACCTCTTCTTCCTTGAACAGGAATTTATCCATTACTGCTTCCATATGTTTAAATATTAATAAACGAACTAAAATGTTGATTTATACAGTTGTCCTCCATGAGAAGACCTCGGTGTAAACTTTGAACCATACATAGACTTGGGGTGCTCCAAATTCTGTTTGTTCAACCAATCACAAAAGTGCCTCTGGTAATCTGACAAATCCTTATGCAAACCCTTTCCCCTGCAAGCCATGTCCAGTTCAAAGGTTTCAAGCCATGTCTTTACTTTAGACCGGTCCGGCAGTTTAAAGCGCTGTTTCATCACTTCAAGCCAAGGATCAGAATTTGAGAGAAATGAAAAATAGCTTTCTTTGCTTGTTTTCTTTTCTGCTTCACCATTCTCTTCCTCCCCAAAAATCCCTTCACATGCACACACGCGCATTGATGTTGATATTCTTTCGTTCTTTACATTATCTCCTTTTATATTAGTTGTCGCTTGCATGTCGATTCCTTGTCGATGATATGACACCTGCGTGTCAACTACTTGTCGCTCGTTTGTCAGCTGTTTGTCGGACAAATTGTCGTCAACTCTATATTTCTCTCTACAACAAGAACTTACAATTGGGTTTAAATCACTGGATAGTGGGGAAGAATTGCCATCAAACAGAGATTGTTTTGTACTGCAAGAATCTTCCAGCTCATCAAGACAACTGAATTCGGATGTAAAACCTTGATAAAGCTCATACTTGCAAACTGTGATCAGGTTTGGATGAGGAGTAGGGGACTTGAAAACCTCAATTTCACCAGTGCGCACCAAGTCATTTAGACATGTACTTATCTTAGATGGGGAAATACGTGTTTCCTTATGAAGGGTGTTTTTGCTTAGAGCAAGCTGAGCTCGTTTCAAAGAAGAGCCAACCTGCTGTTGAAAAACAGCATTGAGCAGCAAATGAATGAATAAATGTACCTTTTCCGCATCATGATACCAATTCCATTCAGTAATTTTACGGTACAGCTTAATCCAGCCAATAGTAGCATCTTCATCAGAAAACTGCTGAAAACGACTATAGTCACGTATGGTCACAATGGTTCCTTTATTGCTTGAGTGAACCTTGATATCACCGGTTTGTGATAACTTTTGAAGACAAGTACGGATATTTCTTGGGGATAAGCCCGTATCCTCCGCAATAATAGCAAGACTGGTCACAACCTGACCTGGGTATACTGTCAAGGAAAGATAATCTGTCTTCTTTACATTTGCCTGTAACAGGAAATACAGAAAGACATGTACCATCTTAGAGTCATGATACCAGCGCCACGAAGTAAAACTTCGAGGCAGTTTAATCCATGAATTATTTAAAGGATTCATCATAGGATGTAATTTTATAAAAATTGATAAGATCTCTTACACAAGCAGTTACGCCTGTGTTTATTAAACACTCTTCCATAAAGTGAGAATATAAATTCCCTATAGAGACTCTTTTGAAGCCTCCAAATATTCTATTTTATTATTACATTTTCTATTATTTTTGTATGATTCTAAAAGAAAGGGTACTTCTTCCAGCTTTAGTTAAAACAAGCAGACTCTCTCCTTTTACTTTTACATTTCTTATTTGAGTCAAGTTCCGACTTCCACGATGCCACTTTACCGAAGACTTTTCCAATATGTCCTTGATAATAATCAGGTGCTTCATGCAAGCATCATAAGACTCCTGCCAATCATAGACCTTCGGGGGAATCTGATACAAAACCCCAACCATCCAGTCTGGCTTGGCTTCACTATGTACTTTCTTTTTTACCTTATACATATTATATCGTTAGTATTGACCAAAATTAATTTTACCATTTAATATGACATGAATTATCCAAATGTCTATGTATGAGATTAACATCAACATTACTTCAGATAGTTGTCATTTTTTAGATATAAACTTACAATCGGTCATGCTTCTAAAATTAATGATTATTTTCATCATTCCTTTACTTAATCTCTTCTATCAACCAAGTAAGATGATAAAAGTCTAATTTCGCTTTCGTTGCAAAAATAACAAATATTTCTGAAAATAACTTACAGTATAGCTATATTTTAACTTTTATTATGCACAAATGCTCGTTTTTATCGCTATCTACTATATTATTCAAACAATGGGGAGTTAATATATAGCTATACCACCATTAACTATAACCTAAAAATATAGACACTTTTGGGTGTTAAGAGGTATGTCAAAAACATAGAAAAACTGAACTTAGATGAATCAACACACAAAAAAAAACTCAAATATGATAGAATTTGATTTATTTTTTGTACCTTTGCACCATCGTTCTTAGGGACGTGATTTTTGTGGGAAGAAATGTAAAGTGCCTCACTTCTTGATAAATCGCCAAAATTAAAAAGAATGTAAACACGAGGCACGGAGCAGCTCATAATATGTGGGCTGCCATCCGTGTATGTGTTTATAGGCGTTTGGCGATGCCTTCAAGAAGCGTATATGGGGGCAGCCCACTTCTTTTGTATCAAATCTGTAGTATGTCAAACTAACGAATACATAAGTAACTAAGATGTTTCGAAAATATAAAAGGTATAGAATTCATTTTATTACTTTGTAAACGATATATGTAAGCAATTAGTATTCACTTACTCTCTCAAGGTGATTAAGACTATCAACGGAATTCAAAAACAAAAAATAAGAGTATGAGCGGAAAAGAATTAAGAGAATTATTAGCATCAAAGGGTATCCTGCAAAAAGACATTGCAAGACAACTCAACATTACTCCTGGTGGTTTTAGTCAACAGTTAAGGGCTAAAGACATCAAGACAGGATTACTGGAATCCATATGTAAAGTACTCAATGTCAAAATGGATTTCTTTTATGGAGGCACCGAATATCTCGAAGGATATGAACTCATCAAGCAATCTGATTTAAAAGAATTCCGATCCAAGCTTGACCAAATACATACATGCTGTAACGAGATCACAGGAAAGTTGTCTTAGTTCGCTAACATCACGCAATCAGTAATTCTAGAGAACTAAGATCTATAAATTCATTCACTACCCTTTGATTACGGCAATGGGTAGCAAATGGGTTTTGATTTTGACTAAGTCTGATTCTTGTGCCATGACAAGTTCTATATCTTTGTAGGCAGCAGAGGCCTCTTCCAAATCTTCCTGACTACGAATGGCATGAACGATGCCTTTCTCGTCCAGCTTATGGATTTCCTCCGCTAAATTGAGTGTCTTTACAGCTTCAGTTCGGCTCATGATACGGCCAGCTCCATGGGAGCAGCTCATGAAACTGAGAGGATTGCCAAGACCTTCCACAATATATGAACTCGTTCCTTGTGAACCAGGTATGATACCAACTTCACCATTTCGGGCACTTGTTGCTCCCTTTCGGTGTATGATACAATTCTCACCGAAATGGGATTCCCAGGATGCATAGTTATGAGCGATGTTGATCATCGGCTCAAACTCAACGTGTGGTATCGCTTCAGATATGACCTTCTGAATTCGATGCATCATCAACCTTCTATTGCACAGACCAAAATCGATACAATACTGCATTTCATTCCAATAATCATTAAACTCCTTGGTCCTCAGTGGCAAGAATGACATATTAAGGTCTGACTTAACCGACGAAAAGTAACGCTCATTGAGAATGGTTGCCACTCTGTTATAATAATCACATACCTGTTTGCCTAAGTTTCTTGACCCAGAGTGAATCATGATCCAAAGCCATCCTTCATCGTCCTTTTGAAGTTCTATGAAGTGATTTCCTCCACCAAGTGTTCCCACTTGCTTGGTAGCTGATATATATTGACGCTTAACAACAGTCATGCCATCAATATCATGATTTTCAGGCATATACTTCTCATCCTGGGCAACCTTGTGGTGTTCCATTCCTAAAGGAATCTGGTGCCGTATGCCTCGCATGATTTTCTTTCTCAGAACATCCTGTTCAATGGTCTCCACCTGGATATTGGTTTTAACTGCACACATACCACAACCTATATCCACGCCCACGGCATTCGGAATCACGACATTCCTGGTAGCAAGGACAGTTCCTATAGGCATACCCTTTCCGCCATGTAAGTCAGGCATCAATGCCAAATGATGAAAAACAAAAGGCAGGCTACAAAGGTTCGATATTTGTTGCCAAGCCGTTGCGTCACACATATGTGCCCACATCTTAACAGGGGTTCCATTCATTGCAAATTCTTTCATTTTCTTAATCTCCTATCTTTTTTAGTGCAAAATTACAATACTGGTATGCAGTATTTTTGCGTAGGAGTACAAAATCTTCAAATTTTAGCAAAAATCGGCTGTTCAACGGGTATTATCAACTAATCTAACACTATAATCATGAGGAATCCTCTTACTATTGTACTACCGCAAGAATGGTATAAGATGTTGAAATTACATTCATCATAGGAGTGTCTCAATGGTATAGAACTGCCAATAGAAACGAGGGCAATACCCTTCAAACCGCAGCGTCACAGCCTCACGGAGGTATTGCCCTCTATAATGATACTGTTGTGAACCTTATTTCCGCAACAATATACTTTAATTGTTTTTATAAGTAACTGAGCAACAAAAGTTGCTCAGGATTTTGCCATATCAGAAATTTCACTTATCTTAGTGTCGCAAAACAAACAGACAAAAACTCTGAATGACATGGCAAAAGTACAAATAAAATCTGAGTATCTCACTCCTTTTGAAGGATTTTTTCCATCATGGAGCAATTTGATGCTCTTTGGGCACCAACCATAGATTCCACATTAGGATTGAGATGCACACAGTATGGCTATCAGTACAGTAAAATCCTGCGTTCTCTGATGTGCGTATATCTTTGTGGCGGTTCATGTGTTGAGAATGTCACGACTCACCTCATGAGACATCAGTTCCTCCATCCGTTTATTCGTACCTGCAGTATGGACACCATATTGCGTGACTTCAAAGAACTGGCCTACCGAAACTGACACATATGAGTCAGCTTCCGGCAAATCCTTAGATTTCAATACTGCGCATAAAATGAACGACCTACTGGTCAACACCCTGAAACAGGTGAACAAGTTCCTATTTCCCTTGTCTTCCGGTTTCCTTCATTATCATATTGAGGACTATCTACTATTAGATACATTCATCTATAATTGAATCGGCATACAGCTCCCATTTTATTTTCCTCTGATTTGGATGATATGCATCGATAACTTTCGCACCTTTATAATTATAAACACAGATAGCACTATTATAGTGATCATATACGATACCATTTGATTCCAAATCATGCCAGAATGGTGCAATTGTGCCACCAAAGATTATAACATCTGGATTATATAAGTCAATTTGCCTAAATAGGATTGTCTTCCAATTCTCATAACACTCACAAAGATTCGTCTTGCCAGAGCTAGTGAGGTTAGGCATCTTACTGATATTGACATAGGCAGTACTCAACAAAGACTCCATTATTTGGTCATCTTCCTGTACCCATCCTTCATCGTCGTAATGTATCTTATTCAGAATTCCATATGTTGTATATGCCATTAACTGCCATGTTCTTATCTTCTTAGCTGACTCTTTAATGTTTCCATTTTCGTCCAAGAAACCTTCTTCCAGGTACCAATCACCACCTTGAGGATTACCTTCTTCATCAATATCATCATATGGTTCCTTGAGTACCCACATAATCTTTCGACTCGAAGTGAGGTATTTTTCTGCATCAAGCACTCCATCAGGAATAGGTTTGAGATTTGCTGTGCTTAGCCCTAGTTTTTCAGCATTTGAATACATTTCTGCTCTCAATTGCTCTTGTTTTGATTGTAATTCTTCAACTGTCATATTACGTATTTTGCTATTTTAATTATTCTTTGCCGTATTTCCGCAGCAAAATGCATTAACTTTTTTTTATATATACCTGATTAACAAAAAGTTGCTCAGGATTTAGCCATATCAGAGATTTCACTTATCTTAGTGTCGCAAAAACAAACAGACAAAAACTCTGAATGACATGGCAAAAGTACAAAGAAAATCCGAGATTCTCACACCTTTTCGAGATTTTTTTTTTTTCGATTATGGAGCTATTTAATGTTCTTTTGGCTCAAACTATAGATTCCACATTAGGATAGAGATGCACAATGTTTGGTTATCAACATAGCGAGATTCTACGCTCTCTGATGTGCGTATATCTTTGTGGTGGCTCATTCTCGAAGGAAATCGTTGAAGGGTAGAGACCCTCTGCTGGCAATTCTGCATCCTTGCCAACAGGTACTCTTCATTCTATGATTCCATGTTCTCCCTAACCGGATGGAACACAGTTGCAATCAATGACATTGAATTCGAGTTGAATTCCAACCTGGTTGATGAATGGAAGGGAAAGCCCTATCGTCTTGACATACAAATACAGAGACGGACAGAGGAAGACCTTGATATCTGGGGAGGTAAATACATCTACAGGTGCATACTTACCAACGATTACAAGTCGAAGGCAAGAGACTTCGTGAATTCTACAATCTACATAGCGGCAAGGAACGCATAGTCGATGACATGAACAATGATTTTGGATGAAACCGACAGCCGAAGTCTTTCATGGCGTAATAAAACGTATTTCTACTTATGACCACTCTCATCACAAAACTTCTACAAAGTCATCATGCAGAGATTGCGAAGCGGGGAATTCTGATTGAGTACCACAGGCAGGATTAAGACCTAGGTACTAAAACAACAAGGTAAATGGGGAAAAGGTAATCATGGTGATGTATAATTCACCTTGAAACCGCTGTTTAGAGACGGATTTCTTTTTGAAAACCTGCCATTTTGTTCCAATTGTCATGACAGTTTTTGACGGAAATCAAGAAATCATACCCTTTTCTGCATTTTCTTTCCCAAAAATTGTGTACGCACACAAAAAGGCTTTATCTTTGCACTCGAAAAGATTGAATAACGAATAATTAAAGTAAAGAAAGGGTAACATTATGATGATATTAGGAATGACATTGGCAGTTGCAGCTGCTCTTTTTGCAGAGGTTGTAAATGTAAACCATAAGATTAGCCTCGGCAAGTAAGCAAGCTTTGAGAGGCATCCATAGGATGCTTCCAATGAAGCTTCTCTAATGGATATTAGATGAGGTAAAGAAGATGTAGATAAGGATAACAGATTAATATAGAGAAAGGATAAGATTATGATGATTTTAGGAATGATTTTAGCTTTGGTCGTTGCAGCATGCGCTGAGTATGGTGCAAGATCCAACATGAAGAACTTCGCTTAACAGGCGATGTTTCATGAAAATTTGAGAGAATTGTAGAAAGAAGTTTCCATATATATTATAGAGATGGCAGTTGTAGGCGTTTGTGAAGATGCTTGCAGCTGCCTTTTCTTTTTGTATCTTTAGGGTGTCGAAATTCAAAATTAAAGTTGTACCTTTGCACCCAAGTTGAGATTACAGAAATGAAAAAGGAACGTGAAACGGCAAACAAATATCGTCAGCAAGCTCTTGAAGGAGATTTAATGGCGATGAACAACATGGGTGTCTGCTATGCGCAAGACATCGGTGTTGTGGAGGATCATGTGATGGCATTTCAGTGTTACATGAAGGCTGCTCTAAGTTTGTACAACTACTGATTATTGATGTTCAAAAAATAAAAGATAGATTATTATGCAGATATTATTGGCAAATGCAAAAATCATGTTTGATAAGGCAGACAGGAAGCCTATCTCCGTGCCACTCTTCCAATCAGTTGCCAATGTCTTGGCCGAAGAAATGGCAAGGATGAATGTAGAGGAATTGGCTAGGCAACTGGATTGCAGCAGCAAGATTGCAACTGAAAATTGGAAACGCTATCATAATTTTATGGCAACTGAAAAGATGCCTGCTATCCTGGCTTACAATGGTCAGGCTTATAAACATCTGCGTGCCAGCTCTTTAAGTGACGATTCATTAGAGTATGCCCAGAAGCATCTCTGGATTACCTGTTTTCTCTATGGCTTGCTTCGACCAATGGATGGTATCGTGCCTTATCGTATGGAGCATTGCGTATCGCTTGAAGCCACAAACGACAAACCGGTCAATCAGTTCTGGAAAGACAAACTCACGGATGTTCTCATCGATAGTGTGAAGGCTGACGATGGCATACTCATCCATCTATCAACTGAGGAATATGAACATCTGTTTGATTGGAAAAGAGTATGTAAGGAGATAAAGGTCATTCAGCCACTCTTTTATGTCCGCCAGAAAGACGGCAGATTGAAGATGCAGGCTGTATGGGCTAAATCTTGCCGTGGAGCCATGCTGAGATATATCCTGAATAATCAGCTTCTTACTCCTGAGGAACTGGCAGGCTTCAGTTACGAAGGTTTTGAATATGCGGCAGAATTAGGAGAAGCTGCTTTTCCTCATTTCGTTCGTTGAATAGAACAAAATCGTACTTTTTCATTAAAAACGAATGATATATTGAATCACTAGTATCTCTTAATATTTCATGATCAAGAGCCTTACGCTTCTTGAAATAGTCGACAAGCAGTTCGGCAGGAGGCAAGATTTCTTCATCCTCTTTCGGGAACTTGCTTTCTCCCCCACTTTCATTATAAGTGGTCTTATGGTAAATAGAAAGTTTGCAGTATACCCTATTGAGAGGAATCACCATATAACTTTAGCAATTAGTTTTTTTTAATGATAAAGCATTTAAATTGCATTGCAAGGATTATGATAAATAGTAAATTAAATATGGTCTCTATAATGTAATATCAGCCTCTCTTTTGTGCCGTAAATATTAATATCCTATTCTAATTAAGACATGAATGTTATTAGTAGTCTAAAAATAATCGTAAATCTTTAAAGAAATACGTTTAAAAATTTGGAGGTTACATAAAATCGTTGTAACTTTGTGCGCATAATAAAATTATAGCAATCATGAGAATTAACAAGATAGATATTGTAAACTTTAAAGGATTCCAGCGTGAAATGAGGGAATTCAAGTCGAATCTTACAGTGGTTATTGGCAACAATACCGCAGGTAAGACTACTTTGCTCAAGGCTTTACAGATAGGATTGGGTGCCTATTTGCAATGTTTGAGTAAACTGCCTAGTACAGTACAATATCGTCGCAACTTTAGTATTCATGATCGCTTTATGGCATTTGATTCAACAGAAAAAGATTATGTCCCAAACGGAGAGCGTACTCGCATCACAATAGATGCAGATTTCTACGTTACTGATTCCATAGAAAATAATGAGCCACAATTTACTCCTATTTCTATTTCATGGTCTCGCGAATTCACTGGTAGTACCACAACTCATAGCAGATCATGTGCAGGGGAACTGATGACTATGGTTTCAGACATGGAAGCCAAAAGATATGAGCATCATGATGGTGCAATATATCCATTAGTCTTATCTTTCGGAGCCAAGAGAACCAGCGATGCCCAGATGAAGATTACCCGTAAGATAAAGGAAAGAGCGTCTAGAATAGAGAAAGCCTACAAATTTGCTCTCCATGACAAGGTTGACTTTGATGGTGCTATGGAATGGTTAGCTCGTTACGATAAAAATGTCAGGGATGGAAAAGAATTTGAGGGAACTCGCGAAGCTTTCTTTGAGGCACTGCAAACAGCTATTCCTGCTTTGTCAGAAATCGATTTTGATCATGGTGAAATAGAAGCTGTGGTATCGGTAACAGGACATATTCCCTCTCGCCATCATTTCTCTTACATGAGTGATGGACTTCAGTCAATGATTAATATTGTAGCAGAGATTGCCCATCGTTGCATCGAATTAAATGGTTGCTTGGGACGGAATGCTGTTAAAAAGACACCTGGTGTTGTGATGATAGATGAGATTGATCTCTATCTGCATCCTCATTGGCAAAAGCATGTGCTTCAGGATTTGGCTCAGGCTTTCCCTATGATTCAGTTCATTGTATCTACCCATAGTCCATTTATCGTTCAGAGTCTTCAAAAGAATCAGCTTATCAGCTTCGATGAAAATGTAATGATAGAAGGTGAACCTTACCGAGAATCATTAGAGGATATTACTGCCGATCGAATGGGTTTGGAACAGAATATTAGAAGTAAAAGATTTCAGGAGATGCAGGAAATCGCAAAAAATTACTTCAAGTCGATACAAAACGGAGAAGAAGACAAGAAATTATTGGAGAAGCTAAGAGAGATTGAAGCTACCTTCAGCGATAATCCTGCCTATCTTGCTTTATTACAATCTGAATATAATACGAAAGGAAATTAGCCGATGAGACCAGTAGAGAAAAAGAATGTTGGCGAAACTGTCTCTTATGTAAATTCCAAGAATCAAACAATAACAGAGACTATACAAGAATACTATTCTCCCTATAATAATGCCAAAATGCCATTATTGGGTAATCTTGGCTGGTTTTGTTCTTATTGTGAAGGAACCCATTTGCCAAATGAACTCGCAGTGGAACATATTGAACCAAAAGGAACAAATGGAGAAGAGACGGCATGGAATAACTTTTTAATATCCTGTGGTATCTGTAATTCCACAAAAGGGCACCCTGAAATTCATGAAGAGGATTATCATTGGCCACATACTGATAATACTTTCAGAGACTTCATCTACACTGCAGGTGGAGCGGTCATGCTGAATCCTCATTTGGATGAAGATGAAAAGGGCAAAGCCAAGAAACTATTTGATTTAGTAAAACTTGGAGCATATCCTGGCAATGAATTAGAACCTACTCCAAGAGATTTCCGATGGAAGAAACGCCTGGAAACATGGGATTTAGCAGAACGATTACGCAATAAGTTCAATGCTGGCATTGCAGATGTTGAAGAAATTATCTGTTTGGCTCAGAAACTAGGCTATTGGTCTGTTTGGTTTACTGTCTTTAAAGGATACGATGAAGTTAGAAAACGTTTAATCTCTGACTTTACCGGCACATGCGCCTCCTGTTTTGATGCAAATAATCATTATGAGCCGATCAAGCGAAACAAGTAGAAAGCGTAGCCTCTCACACCTTGGTGTGAGAATAAGTTTTTTGGTGATTACAAATACTCCTTACATGATAAGGTTCTGGATGATTCAAGAGCCTTCATCATGTGAGGAGTTTCATTTTCTTAAAAATGTCTGATTTGAAGGCAAGCACATAGCCGTTGCTTCAAGTCTTGAGCTCCTGTGAATAGGATACCATGTATACCCACATGGTTGGCGCCATCAACATTCACTTGCCTGTCATCTATGAAGATGCTTTCCGATGCCTGGAGACTATAGCGATTCAGAAGAAGCTGATAGATTTCTGGATTCGGTTTTATCAACTTCTCTTCCCCACTCACTACAATTCCTTCAAACATGCCAAAGAGACGGGCATGGACTTCCTTTACTATCGGGAATGTCTCATGAGACCAGTTGGTAAGACAGTATAGACGATATCCTCTTTGCTTCAGTTCACACATGATCTCATAGATGCCAGGGATTTCACCACCATCCATATCTTTGTAACAGTACCAGTAGGCAACAATATAAGGAGCATACTTGGGATAAGCCTGTTTTAAATCAAAGAGACATTCATCTATAGGCTTACCCAAGTCTGTCTGATCATTCCATTCATTGGTGACCACATGATTGATTATCCACTTAGCCTTCTCCCTGTCGCCATGGAACAGAGTGGTATAAAGGTTCATGCGCATCCAGTTCACCAATACACTTCCTACATCGAAGACGATATTCTTGTATCTACTCATTGCTATCTGATTCTTTAAACATTCACATAGAAAAATTCAGGCTGCTTAGGTTCCGAATACGCTTTCTCGAATTTCCAGCTGACAGCCTTATACAGCAGGCCACCGAAAAGTCGGGCATGCTCAGGACAGACCACGACACAGCGTCCGCAAGAGATGCATTTCTTTTCGTTGGTCTTGTAGGGTTCCCCTATAGTGATGGCTCCGACAGGGCACATTTTCACACAGGCATGGCAGGATGTACATTTTCCCCTACTCCCTTCTGGATGCAGAGGAATAGGCTTGGTATCACGATAAGGGCGATTCCCCTTTACCATCAGTCGGCTAACTGCTGACATCTTTGGTATCTTGAGTAGAAGTTCCCTACTCTTTGAAGCAAAATCATGGAGTTTCTCCATATCATCCGCATTAGGTCTTCCTTCTGCTATCTTGGGAAATATGGAATGCTGGGCTATGACGGCAGCCGCAGAAAGTAACTTGAAGCCATGGGATTCCACCAGGTCCTTCAGCTCTATGAGCGTATCATCGTAGGCTCTGTTACCATAGACTGATACGATGATGGCTGGGGTATTGTTTCCAAGAAAACGTCTCAATGAACGAACTGCCATTTCCGGGACTCTACCAGCATAGGAAGGTACGCCCACTATCAGCAGATCGCCATCACTTCCCAGCGAGACATCATCCTTCAGCACGTCTGAGGTAATGTCATACTCAATGACAGGCTTCTGAAACTGGGATGCTATCTCACGAACGATACGTTTGGTGGAGAAAGTGGCACTAAAATAGGCCAAATGGATATTCTTAATGTTCATAATGTCTTTGGTTTCTTTTTGTTGGGTGCAAAGTTACTATTTTTAGGCGAAACCAGCGAGTGATTTCTAGATTTTTGTTATCTTTGCAGAAGATTTGCTGCACTCGGCAATTTGAAAACAAATTTTCATTGCGCTCATTTGCATTATCTTTGCAGGAGATTTGCTGCACTCGGCATCATATTGACGAGGATTTTTGAAATAACAAAGGAACATACAATGATAGATACAAGACTGAAAGTTTTCAGAAGTGTGGCTACACTCCTGAGTTTCACTAAGGCTGCCAACGAACTGTTCATTAGTCAGCCTGCCATCAGCAAGCACATACAAGAGCTTGAAAAGGAATATGGGGTGCAACTGTTCGACAGAATCGGCAATCGCATCCAGCTCACCCGTGCCGGACAACTTATGCTTGACCATGCCTGCAAGATTATCGATGCCTATCAGAATCTCGATTTCGACATGAAGAAGCTCACAGAGAAATCAGGTGGCGAACTGCGCATCGGAGCCAGTACCACCATCTCACAATATGTTCTCCCCGAACTGATTGCTGAATTCAGGAAACTATACCCCAACATTCGTCTTACCCTGCTCAGCGGAAATTCTCATGAGATAGAGGATGCGCTTGCTGCAGGAAGGATAGATCTGGGTATGGTGGAAGGCATCAAGCGGCAGCCCACCTTTAAATACACTCCTTTCATGAAAGATGAGCTGGTGGCGTTCGTACATTGTTCCAATCCCCTAGCCCAGCAAGATGAGATTTCTTTGAATCTTCTCAGGCAGACACCGATTGTACTGCGTGAATTAGGTTCCGGAACTTTGGATGTCATCCAAAAAGCCCTGCAGGAAAACGGCATTGCTCTTTCTGATCTGAACATTGAAATGAATCTTGGAACCACAGAGGGCATCAAGCATTTCGTGGAACATTCCTTAAGCATGGGTATCATCAGCGTAAGAGCCATCTACAGGAGTATCTATGAACAAGTATTCAAGGTTCTGGAAATTGAGAATCTGAAGATGGAACGAGAATTTCTGTTTGTAGAGAAGAGAGGCGAAACCGCCAAACTCCAGCAGACATTCAAGAGATTCATAACTAAAGATTATAACGTATAGTTATTATGTATATACAACAACTCATGATTTTTCGTACCTTTGCACCCGCTTTTCAAAAGCGATAAACCGACAAAAAAAGAAAAATATGAGATTATCAGAACAAAGGAGCAATATGCTGCATGGCATATTGCTCATCGCACTCTTCGCATGCGCTGCCTTCTACATCGGTGGCATGGACTGGGTGAAAGCTCTTTCGTTTAGCCCCATGGTGGTGGGCATCATCATTGGTATGCTCTATGCCAATAGTTTACGTAACAACCTGCCCGACACCTGGGTACCTGGCATCAAGTTTTGCAGCAAACGAATCCTTCGCACCGGCATCATCCTTTATGGATTTAAGCTCACCTTCCAGGATGTGATGGCAGTTGGGTTCTCTGCCATCGTGATGGATGCCATCATCGTATGCGGCACCATCGGCTTAGGAATTCTAGTAGGAAAACTCCTAAAGATTGACCGCAGCATCGCACTTCTCACTGCTTGCGGAAGTGCTATATGCGGAGCTGCAGCAGTATTGGGTGTGGATGGAGCCATTCGTCCGAAACCTTACAAGACGGCAGTAGCCGTAGCCACCGTAGTTATCTTTGGAACATTATCCATGTTCCTCTACCCTATTCTCTACAGGGCTGGCATCTTTGACCTATCACCAGATATGATGGGACTCTTTACGGGTTCCACCGTTCATGAAGTAGCCCATGTGGTAGGTGCAGCCAATGCCATGGGAGCCGAGGTGAGCAACAATGCCATCATTGTGAAGATGATAAGGGTGATGATGCTGGTACCGGTATTACTGGTGACTGCATGGACCGTAGCAAGGGATGTTGCCAAAAGAGATAATCTGGAAAATACTGATACCAACAAGCCTAAAATCAGCATTCCATGGTTTGCCATTGCCTTCCTAGTAGTGATTGGATTCAATTCTCTTGATTTGCTTCCGGAAAGCATAGTGGATTGGATTAACCAACTGGACACCTTCCTCCTGACCATGGCCATGGCAGCATTGGGAGCCGAAACAAGCTTTGACAAATTCAAGAAAGCCGGCATTAAGCCTTTTCTCTTGGCTGCCATTCTTTATTGCTGGCTCATCGGAGGTGGATATTGTCTGGTGAAGTTTGCCATACCTTACTTACAATAATATTATCACATATATGATACCGTCAAAACAGAATATCCATGTGAAAAATTGAACGATTCACATGGATATTTTTATTCGTTAACGTCTTTACTTTCTTCTTCTCCTAGGAATTTCAACCGTAGGCTCGTAAGCTTTCAGTCCTTCATCACCTGTAAAGATTTCAACTTCATATCCTAAATCTGTATAATATTTTACCACCTCAACAATAGAAGCATCGCCTAAAGCTTGCCCTCCTATAACAGTGACCTTCCACTTCTCTGCCAACTTTTTTAAGTTTTCGGGATTCCACAAACTGCTTTGTTCAGTAAATGCAGCCCATGGTGATTTCTCATCAGCAGAATCAATCATGATTTGAGCAAATTCCTCACCTAATGACATTCTGTCTCCTGAAGAATGAGCTATATGATTTCCTGTCTCAATGATCGTTGCCAGTGGCAGGATAAAGGTTGTTCCTTTCTTCTTTTCTTCCTCTATTTTCTCAGAGACCATCTCGTATGTAACCAAGGCATTGCTTGGACCACAAGTTTCCTTTCCTGGTACTTTGAGCCAAACGCAAAGTACACTCGTATCAATCACCAATACCTTTTTCATTATATTTTATCATTAACCATCATTCTACCAATTGTTCCTGAAGCCATCAATTTGGCTAGATTCTCTTTTTCTTCCAAGAGATTGACATGACTATCACCATTCTCATCACGGGTAACATAGCTGATAAACGGAATCATCTTGTTGCCTAACTCATCTAACAAAACTGGATTATGCGTCGTACAGAGCACATCAACCTGGCGCTGTCGTGACAAATCCTTCAACATATCAACCAACTCCTTAGCACGAGAAGGATGCAAGCCATTATCCACCTCTTCGATAAGCAACAAACTATGAGGTGCAACCGTCAAAAGAGCTACGACAATCGCTATAAAACGAAGCGTACCATCACTCATACCTCTTGCATCAACAGGCTGTTCAGGATTCCAATCCTCATAACAATAAAGCATGGCATCCGACTTAATCAGGCCAACAGGCTCAGATACCACCTTGTTAATATCACGCTCAGGAAGTGGTCGAACATAGCTAGACACCAGTGCTTCCACCTTCTTCTTTTCCTCAGGTGCCAATGCACATAAAACGCCAGCTACATTACTACCATCAGACTTCAACTCTTTTGAAATCTTGCAGTAATCACGCATCTTAGCAGGAACAGGATCAAGAATGATGATATTTCTAAAAGTAGCATATATCTTTGCCCAAAAATCTAGAAATATTGGAGCACCATACATTTTCCATGTGATATTGCGAGCAGAATCAATAAACTTGCCAGGAACGACATCATCGCCTTCTATACCTAAACGATGAATTTCACAAGGACCAAAACTGAAAACTGAATTCCGTTTAATCACTCTCAAATCAAGAAGATAATAACTTCCTTCAATTTCTATTTCTATCTCAATACAGAAGAAATCCTCACCTCTACGGATAATCCAGTCTTCCCCACCTCTAACAGTCTGGATGGCATCAAGAAGACTCTTACCTTCCCCCACGGCACGGAGAAAGGCAAACGCATCTAACACATTTGACTTACCACTAGCATTGGTTCCGATAAGGATACCCAAAGAATCGATATATATAGTAGAGTCCTTAAAGCTCTTCCAGTTTTGTAACCTAATCTTTGTAATCATTGCCCATGTTTATTTAAACTCAATATAATAATTTGCAAAGCTAATCATTTTTTCTGAAACAAACAAGAAAATCGCAATAATTCTGCAAGTAACCAGCAAATTACCTAAAAAAAAAGTAGAACGATTCACAAGGATATTCTCATTTTTTATTACCTTTGCAGCCATATTCTAATATATCATAGTCATTGACTATCATAAAATAGAGGGGAAGGCTCCTCAATGGGGAAAGAATTGTTTTATTCATAAGTACATTTAACGCAGCAGAAATCATGAAGAAGAAAATATATTTTGCAGGTTCTATTCGTGGAGGGAGAAACTTTGCTGATCTCTACAGAAAGATGATTGAACATATGCAGCTCACTGACATCGTTCTGACCGAGCATATAGGTCAGGCAGACATCAATCTCATGGAAAAAGGCAGGATGAGTGATGCTGGAATCTACAACCAGGACACAGCATGGCTTCAGGAGAGCGACATGGTGGTAGCCGAGTGCAGCAATCCTTCACTTGGTGTGGGTTATGAATTGGCTTATGCTGAGAGCAGAGGTATTCCTTGTCATATCTTCTATGACAAGAGCAAGACTCAGCTTTCAGCCATGCTTACAGGTAATCCCTACTTCGTGATTTACCCTTATCAAACAGAAGAGGAACTATTCTCTTTAATGGATAAGATTTTGTCATAGAAGCAATTATCACTATATGATTATCTGGAATCCATGGCACGGCTGCCATAAAATCAGTGAAGGATGTGAGCACTGCTACATGTACTTTCTGGATGGCAAGAGAGGCATTGACACGGCGAAGGTTTTCAGGACAGAGAACTTTGCCATGCCTCTTCAGAGAAAGAGAGACGGTAGTTTCAAATATCCTTCTGGCATGGAGATGTATGTGGGACTTAGCACGGATTTTTTTGTGGAAGAAGCTGATGTTTGGAGAGAAGAAGCCTGGAGAATCATCAGGAGTCGTCCGGATATGGTATTTCGTCTGCTCACCAAGCGTGCGTATCGCATCGAGGAATGCTTGCCAAAGGACTGGGGAACTGGTTATGAGAATGTTCTTCTCTCGGTAACTACAGAGAACCAGAAGAGAGCTGATGAGAGGCTTCCTATTCTTTTGGATCTTCCAGCTAGGCACAAAGGCTTCATGGCAGCTCCATTCATTGGTCCCATAGATGTTTCTTCCTATTTAGCCACAGGGCAGATAGAAGATGTACTATGTGGAGGTGAGAACTATGACGGTGCCAGGCCATGCCATTATGAGTGGGTGAAGAGTTTGAGTGATCAGTGCAGGACCTTCCATGTATCATTCAACTTCATCGAAACTGGTACTTGCTTTGTCAAGGACGGAAGAATTTACCGAATTCATGACAAGCAAGTCCAGAGTAAACAAGCTTATCTGAGTGGGTTGAGTTTTCAGGGGAAGCCTATATCCTACAAGCTCCACCTTCCTGAAGGCAATCTGTTTGGCAATGAAATTATCAAGCCACAAGCTTTGTTCAGAGCACATTGCAAGACCTGTGGGAGCAGGATGACGTGCAACGGTTGTGCCAATTGTGGGGCATGCGACAACAGATAGCGGAAATACTCATTATTGGTAGATTACAAGTTCCCTCGGGAGGTTGATGATTTTCAGTCTCTCGAACCAGAGCTTCATGGAAGAGCCTTGGTGGCGCTTGACATGGCTATTGATGATATAATAGTCGGCCTGGTATTCGTCCATCAGATCAGAGAAAGCTGCCTTGATGCGCGAACACTTCTCGTTGATGGCATTATCAAGAGGGTTCGTCAGGCGATTCACTGTTTCTGTGATTTTATCGGGATCGATTCTGTTGCCGATTTTTCGGTAGAGGGCAAACAGTTCCTCACGATGATCCACCAGGTTCTTGAACTCTATTCCTTCCGGGTGATTCAGAAAGAGCAGATAGAGGGCCTTGTGGATGGGACTGAGCTGCACTTCCCTGTTTCCATAGTTTGGGAGCAAGAAACGGTAATCTTCCGTGATGACCAGAGGACTGAGGGTTGCCCTTGCTGCCTCGATACGGAGCTGTTCCAATACGGGCACACTGATGGCTTTTAACAAAAGATCGGTTCTACCTTCTGCTAAAAGCTGGGTGGAAAGCGTCTTTACCTGAGCGGCTTTCTCCTCTGGGGTCATATTTCTTGTTTCTTCTTGCATACTAGTTGCAAAAGTACAAAAAGAATGGGAAAAATCGTTTCTCATCTAGAAAAAATCTTCTTTTGCAAGGCTTGCGTTTGATTTTTCATAGGGAATCTGATTCTTTGTATGTATCTTTGCATCCAAATTGAAATATAGAAATGATGAAAGAAGATTGGACTCCTATAGATTTCGGGCAGACAGAAGACACTACCAAGAACATCATCAAGGTGATTGGTGTGGGTGGTGGCGGATGCAATGCCGTTAAGAATATGTATGCAGAGGGTATAGTAAACGTGAGTTTCGCCGTCTGCAATACGGATAGTCAATCACTATCCAAATCGCCTGTGCCGGTAAAGATCATGCTCGGAAAGAGTGGTTTGGGTGCAGGGGCAAATCCCGAAGTGGGAAGAAGTGAGGCTCAGAATACCCAGGAAGACATCAAGAAACTGCTGGACGACGGAACCAAGATGGTTTTTGTTACTGCCGGAATGGGTGGTGGAACGGGTACGGGTGCCGCACCTGTCATTGCCGGTATTGCCAAAGGGATGGGCATCTTGACCGTTGGCATCATCACCATACCTTTCTACTTCGAGAAACGAAAGAAAATTGTCAAGGCTCTGCAGGGTGTAGAAGAAATGCGCAAGAACGTGGATGCCTTGCTTATCGTCAACAACGAGCGTCTCTGCGATGTTTATGCCGACTCCGAGATTACCGTAAAGGATGCCTTCAAACTGGCAGACAAGGTACTAAGCGATGCCACCAAGAGTATCTCGGAACTCATCACCGTGGAGGGAACCATCAATCTTGACTTCCGTGACATCGAGACTACCATCAAGAGCGGTGGTGGTGCTATCATGGCCATGGGTAGAGCCAGTGGTGAGGAAAGGGTTCAGAGTGCCATCAAGAATGCGTTAGACTCTCCTCTGCTCTATGGCAGCGATATCAGTAATGCCCAGCGCATCCTTTTCAATATCTACACTTCCAGCAAGCACCCTATCTTTGTGAGGGAGATGAGAGAAATTGATGCCTTCTTTGATGAACTGAATCCAGACATCAAGGTGATTTGGGGCCTTTCTGATGATGACAGTTTGGATGAGGATGCCAAAGTCACTATTCTGGCAACTGGTCTGAACAATGAGTTGGCTGAAGATATTCCTGAAAGTTCTTCTGTATCTAAGGATGAGGAAGACTATCAGAGAATCATCGACAAGCTCTATCATCCTATCAGAGACAACTTCCAGACGCTAGCAAATAAAACTGGGCAAAAGCAAAAAGCAGAATCTATAGATAACATCAATCCAGATGCTACCGAGAAGGAAGCTACTATTGCCCATCAAGAAGAAGAGTCTGGAAATGAGTCTGGAGAAGAGCCAGCTAAGGTTTGGGTGGAAGACAATCCTCCTACAGCAGAAAACTCAAGAGAAGTTCTTGCTGAACCGCCTGTCAATAAGCCAAAGGCATGGACATTAGGCGGAAGAATCAAAAATGGGCTGAAGAAAATAGCAGAAGATCTGGACATCATCATTAACGATGATGAAAACTATAAGTAGTTGATGATGATTAATACTAGGAAAGCGATTTTGGTTGGAAACAGAGGGTGTGTCATAAGACCATGACGCCCCCTCTTTTTCATTGCAATATTATATAAACCATTAGTTTAGAATACAATTTGGAGCGCATTATCCGTCTTTTACCTGTGAAAGATGTGGTGTGAAGGTAATGAATCCATTTGAAAGTGAGTTCATGCAAACTCATCATAAGAATGGAGACAAAACAGACAACCGGGATAGTTACTTGGAGTGCCTATGTATAAAATGTCACTCAGAAGTTGACGACACACATAGACGAAATTTCAACACCCTTGCCTATCAAGGGTTAATAAAGGAATTTCTTTATCAATATGGTACAGAGCGTTTTAAGGGAAAGAGTGGAGAACTTTTTTAGTTCCCCACTCTTTTATAACTTAGCCATATTATAGCAGTGGGCAAAACTTGAAGACTAAGAGGTCGTAAGTCTTGCTCGCAAGCTTTCCATGACGAAGTGGGATACTACAAGTTTTTAGCTTATGAGTAGTTCAAATCTACCAATCTTCTCACAATCGAAATATTTGACGATAGCATGGTACCGATTACACCGCTACGCATGGTACCGATACAGCGCTATCGTCAACATATAGGTCTTTAGACTGGTGTTGAATATCTAAATCATCATGAGTCCAACATTTTTTTGTCTAACTCATAGGTTATATATGAGAACTTTTCCTTTGCTTGTTTAGGAGAAGCTATTATTGGCAATGACCATACCCCTTCAACATTATCAAACCCCAAATCTTTCAGAGCACTCGGTCTTACAGATGGCTTATTAGGAGCCCTATCCAACCATGCTATTATTCTATATCCATCATTTTCGATATTCATATCTAGTGTTATATTGTACATTGAACTTTTGGCATAAAATACAGAAACATTACCGTCTGACCAGATGCGAAATCCACCCCAAGAGTCCATTTTTACTAGAGTCTTTTCAAACACTTCACCATTATGGAATAACTTATAGTTTCCATTAGCCCTTGTCTTTTCCATAACTTCTATCACATTTTGAGCATAGACTCTAATCTTATGGTCCTGGGCAAAATCCAGATAGTCGATATTCTGGATTAAAGGATTATACAGAGAATTCCTATCAATATTATTCTTAATGATTGAATCCAAACTTCGCTCTTCAATGAAAGTCTGTATAAAAGATAGTATACTCTCTCCATTTTGTTCGAAAAGTGTACGCCATTCTGTCTTTGAGCACAAAGTAAGGTTTGCTGTACCTGTATCCATAGGATATCCATCTATACCATATGCAAGCAAAGCTTGTCTGAGTTTGTTTCTACTGGCTCCTATTATCCACAACTCCTTTATAGCATTGAAGAGTTTTGATAAACGGTTATAGCAACCATTACTCCATGTTACAAGAGTCTGTATTTGACCATCATATATACTGAAGTCTTCTGCTTCAGCAAATAATACTTCTATCAGTTTTCTTTGCTCTTCATCTACAGCAGTAGTTTTGATAAAAGTTAGTTTGGATATTTCTTCTTCTACATCGAATTTGGGGAGTTCTAATAATCCAAGAATATCTTCACCAGGAAGTGATTTAATAAGTTCACACATTCTATAGCCTGGAACATTTATTGCCTCATTTTTTGGTGATCTATACACACTCCTATATCTTGCCATATTACAGAGAATATGATATACTCTTTGAATATTATTTACAGATGCCTCTGGGTATTTTGCACAATATACCATTGTTGGAAGAATTGAATATAATTCTTTTTGGGTATAATGTGACTGAGTCTCTGGATAGTTTACTTTAGGAGTAAACAAACGGACATAATCAGTTTCATACATACGTTTGTATGCACAGAACCACTTCCAAATAGTATCCATTGATATAGACAATGGAAACTTATCATTTGATATCTCGTAATTTTTATACCATGAAGATTCATCCCCACTTTCAAGGATACGAACACAGTGAAGAAATGCAAGCATTCCTTCTGTAGATGTGTCATATTCATTTTTCTTCCGATGTTTCCAAAACCAGGTTTCCATAATTTCCCAGTCTTGTGCTGCATTAAAAACGCCATTTTGGCTGTCGTTAGTACACCTAGAATAAGATGGATTTGCCATCATTATCTGTGGCTTTAAATTTTGGTTGGCAGTCAATGGTTCTCCTGTTGTATTGATGACTACAAAAGTTTCCTCTCCATTCTGTCTATTATCCATATCATAAAAAAGGAACTTGAGCTTAAGTATAAGAAAATCGCCAAGTAATTCTAAATTCTTACAGTCTTTGAGCTTACATTCTATAGTCGTCAAGGCTCGTATGATGCTAGCTATAGTCGGATCATGATGATAAGAATTGAGGAACCATGACTGATCTCCCAATTCGTTAACAGACAAACTATCTTTAAGAAAATAGTGCAATGTAAGATCACTTAAGAAATACAAGGAACTTTCTCTAATTCCATAGAGAAGATGCGGTTCATTGTCATCCTCTAGTAATTCAAAATTGGAAATGAGCAAATCTCTGTATTTATTTCCAGGCAACATTCTATTGATTACTCCGATAATCAAGAACAATGTCGTGAGACGCTGTTGCCCATCACAGAGTTGTAAGTGATATGGAGTCAACACCTTATCATAATATCCATAAATCAACCCCATAGTAATCTCCTGCGACTTTTCAAGCCTTAGGATACTATCAATAAAGGAACTTGCAAGTGAATCCTCAGCATTATCTGAAATAGGATTCCCCCAGCAATAGTCACGCTGCAAATCTGGAATGATTACTTTATCATTCTCACCACAAAATATTTCACTAAGTGAATATGCCTCACCACTTATTAACTGTGCCATAAATTAATTCGTTTTATTATAAATTTCAGGATATTCGTTCTCAAATTCCTTGATTTCTGCATATTTACGCATTGGAACTTGCTCTTTGTTCCATGGTTTATCTGAGATTTTATCTTCCCAATTTACATCAGAAAAGACCATCGTTGTATGGATCAGATGACGACTTTTGAATGATTCATCATCTTGATCTGTGAAAAAATATTGATTCTTCTTGCGAAAATCCGCATCGTTGAACTTTGAATTATCACGCTTATAAAGAAGTACCAGATTTCCAATACAGTGTTCAGAACCATAGTATATATGGTGATCCTCTTTACACGTCCATTCCATTTCTTCACGCCAGAGGGCAATAGAGCATTCATCCTTAATAGGTTCGTCATTCCAGCCCAAAGCAATATTCTGATCATTTTTATGACCTATTTTTGATTTAGGATATACATGCTCCAAGGAACGATTGTATTCTATATTAAAATCGAACTTTCTATCGCTATAAAGATTATCCTGCTTAATGTTTTGACGTAATAGCCACCGATAGGCTGTTTCATAATAATACATAAACAACATATTGCTTTCTAACTCACGTTGAAATCTATTACGAGCATCGGAATATCTTTCAACATTTACTGCGACTATATCCTCATGATTGACACCAATAATTGCCCAATCATAATAGCGTTTTAACTCAGCTATAGACTTAGAATGGGAACCATCCTGATTGATACCAAAATACCATCTGAGAAAGGCAAATCGTTGTTCTGCATTATTGCGAATATAAAGGATTACTCCTAAATAATTGTACGAAATTGAATGATTATAAGCATCTTCTATCGACTTTTGAAGAAGTCTCATTTTCTTGAACACACTCTTAGACTGCTTCATCGTCTGCGACTTAAGAAGTTTGTCCTTAAAACCATTAAAATTTACTTTACTACTCTCGCTGACTAGTGGGAGCAACCAACCCAATTGTTTGCCTCCTGTCCTAAAAAACGATTCAACATTTTTGTCACTCCACCAATAGAGCCATGAATCCCATTCTCGTGCCAATCGTCCCCGAAGAGCGATATGTTCTGCTTCGCTAAACAAGTTATGTTCAAGGGATGCGCATCGCAACAATTCTGCTTTAATTAGCTCCTCATCCGTCATTTTGGCTTTATTGCCATTCATCATAGTGAAAACTATCTTAGCCTGTTCTTCAGGAATGATAACGAATAAAAACTTTACATGTTCCAAAATATATTTTCTAAAATCTTCTTTATCAATATCCTTTAACTCCCTTGCGAATATACGCAGTGTTCTTTTAAAGAAAAAAATATCTTGGTATTCTTCTGTATCATTGCGGGAACAATCCTCCTTGTCTAGATTATTTAGGAAGTCGTTGGATTCCTTACGAATATCATATTTGATACTTATATAATCTTTGTAGCCCGTATATTTCAGTAGAAGATAGAAGAAAGTTGTCCTTTGTTGACCATCTACGAGAACAATATCAAAGGATTCTTTCTTTTCATGCACAGTTATCCCTTGAAGGAATATATCACTTTTATGTTTGTATGATTCCTTAAGTGAATTGATTAAGAAAGAGACAGAATCAGATTGCGAATTTTTCTTTCTCTGTCCCCAAACATAACCACGCTGATAGTCAGGAATGACGAAGCTTCCAGATCCTTTCAGCAGTTGAATATAATTTGATAGGGTAATGGTTGTCTTGTAACCTATGTCCTTTAACCTATCCTTTAAATTGTTTATTGAGCTCATATTTTATAGTATTTGTAATGCGATGGCAGCGCAGGCTTCTGCATCGGCCAAGGCATGATGATGGTTTGACAAATCATAACCGCAGCGAGCTGCAATTACATCAAGAGTATGATTACCTTGTGGCCAAACTCGGCGTGAAGCCACACAGGTACAGTAGAACGGATAACCGGGATAGTCCATCTGATAGATACGGAAGACCGCTTTCAGACAGCTCTCGTCGAACGCCTTGTTGTGGGCTACGAGAGGGAGACCGGCTATCTTTGGCTCTATCTGTTTCCACACTTCAGGGAAGATGGGCGCATCTTCTGTATCGGCAGTGCACAAGCCATGCACCTGGCTACACCAATAGTTGTAATACTCCGGTTCGGGCTTGATGAGTGAGTAGAATTTGTCCACTACCTCGCCGTCACGAACTATGACGATGCCCACGGAGCAGACTGATGAACGCTCATTATTAGCTGTTTCAAAGTCTATTGCTGCAAAATCTTTCATAACGTGTACTTATTTATTAGCTTTATTAAATAAGGAGCTGTCTTTTCGCATTCTATCGACAAGCCAAAGGTGTCGAAGATATTCCACTTGTGGAAGTTACGCTTCAACATCTCCTCGCCTCCGCTCAAATCCACATTGTCCATCCAGCGGCGGTTCAGTTCCTCAAAGGAAATCTTATGTGCCCGATAGATGGTCTCCACAATCCACACGAGCTTGTTGGTTTGATTCAATGCCATACTTGTATATTACATTAATGTTTTAATAACGTTCTGGCTGCAAAGATATTGCTATGGTGTGTATTTTTTATTCACACCTTCATCTTTTTTTGTCTAAACTAGAGATTTCTGACAGAATTCAACTGAAAATAGCATTTGTTTTCATAATCATCCAGGTGAAAGCCATTGATACCACTTCCGGAGTTACAGCAATGGAGGCCCTTCACAGTAACTTCTTGATAGGTATCGCGAATATAGACTCCTTACCTATTGCAACGATGATTCTTACCATCTCCTTATCGCTCCCATGTCCAATATCAAGGAGCCAGGTTTTTACTTTGCAAAATTACGATAAACGTAAACCTGCAAGTACCACCTGAAGGTTATTTCTGATTTTTTGTCTAAGCAGCCGATGGCTACCGAAAAAAAATACAGAAATTCCTTGCATCATGTTTACTCGTATTTATCGTACTTGCTTGCACGTAAAAAGCCTATCACCTTTTAATCTTCGGGATTTGGGGAGAGGGAATAATATTTTTAAATTACTAGTTGCAGCAGGTCTGTCGTGGGTTCACACGGAAAACGAGTAATCATATGATGTTACTTTTTGTTCTTGGCGTTTCAGTTCTTGCAGTTGTTACAGCTTACTCTCCTGAGAAATGGAAAGAAATAATAGATAAAGTTAATGAATGATTTTTTCACAGTTCATAACAGGCTGCGTGAAGAAATCGTTCCACAAAATACAGAGAACTAGTTTTTTGCCTTACAATTTCTAGCCTAGAATCGGAAACGTAGAAGAGTCCTCTGTTGCTGGAAGGTCAAGAGAAAGAAGAGAAGTGCTACACCATAATATTTTGGGTAATACTTCTCTTTTTCCATCTATCACATAATAGCAAAGACAACTTCTCCCCTCTCTTCAATTTCACACTACTAAAAAGGAAAAAGGGCATTTTTCTGCGATTTAAGACGTTGTTGCAATTTTACCGAGAAAGTTTCATTGCAAATCATCTAAGAGCCTGGTCTCCCATACAAATCAAGAAAAAGAAGGCTTTCTCTTGATTTGAAGCCCCCTGTACCTATCTCTTCTCATATCACCCAACTTGTCTTAGGATTCTACAAGGCCATGAAGGCATTTATTTCCTTATAATTTTGTCGCAGCAAACTCAAGAATGCCTATATGGAGTACAGAGGAAAAGGTCCAGAACCAATACTACAGGAGAAGGAGAGATAAAAAATCTGTTAATTGCTGCAAATCCCATATCTTTATAATTTTGTCGCAACAAAGCACCTAAGATTTATAATTATGTCGCAGATGGGTTTATATTTTTGTCGCATCATCTTATAATTATGTCGCAGGTAGTTAAAGGGAGATATTATAAATCAGTTAGTTACAGATACAGAAAAGAATAAGCCAAAAATAGAGATTTAAAAAAGAGCAGACTGGGGAAAGGACTTATAGTGGTGTTTCTTTCTCCGTTATGATGAAGAAAGGGGAAACTCCCAGCTTCATGGAGGGAAAGGTTTTGAAAGCCAGGCCTTATAAAGAAAGAACAGACTTTTTTGCGCGTTAATAAATGTATCTTTATGTTAGATGATGTTATCATATGGTACATATATTAATCATCCTCATTCTAATGGTGCGACATTTTTATAAAGATGCTAAATCAAAGCAAGCCTGAAGATTACTATTAATTCGAAATAGTATATATAGTAAGCAAAGCCATTTTAAAGACAAAAGAAGAACAGTTTGAGCCAAACAATTCAAGTTCGTTTCATTAAAATATACCTGCAAAATTCAGATTACCAGAAAGATATTTGAATATTTCTATTATTTAATTGGACAATGTTTACTCTAGTATATCACTTCTAGTAATCACATCTATCCTAACAAACTATCTTATATGCAAAAAACGTTAATCTAGATTCATATTATACCCTTATAATTTTGTCGCAACAAAGCACCTAAGATTTATAATTATGTCGTAGATGGGTTTATATTTTTGTCGCATCATCTTATAATTATGTCGCAGGTAGCTAAAGGGAGATATTATAAATCAGTTAGTTACAGATACTGAAAAGAATAAGCCAAAAATAGAGATTTAAAAAAGAGCAGACTGGGAAAAGGACTTATAGTGGTGTTTCTTCCTCCGTTATGATAAAGAAAAAGGAAACTCCCAGCTTCATGGAAGGAAAGTTTTTGAAAGCCAGGCCGTATAAAGAAAGTACAGACTTTTTTGCGCGTTAATAAATGTATTATTATGTTAGATAGTGTTATATCAAGGTGTTCTTATTCTTTCTAATATAAGTCATAATCCTCACGCATAACATGCAAATTCAAGAGTTTACTGCTATTCCGGCCTAATTCAACCAATAATTTTGTCGCGATAACATTTCTATAAATACTTATACCATATTGAAGCAAAGGACTTTATAGTATACCTTCTATATATTTTGTTTGCTCTGAACATACATCATACGACATAATTATAAACCAATTGAACCTATTTGCGACAAAAATACAACGAAGTCGTAAAACGTTCTACTTTTATCTGATTTCCTTTATTTTTTTGTCGCAGGTTTATTACATAGTAATCCCCTGCCCTATTTGGCATTTCTATTTTTGTCGCAAGTTACTTTATTTAAATCATTCAATTCACTGATAAACAAACAAATACAATCATGTTGCGACAAAATTATAATTATCTTATACTTCGATTTTTGGTGTACATTACGACAAAATTATAACGTTAACTTCTATCATGGAATACTTCACCTATAGAATTAGATTTGGCTTATAATTTTGTCGCAGTAACATGGAATATTCCTTAAAGCCTTTCTTCATCCATCTCCCTAAAATCACGCAATACATTAATAAAGTATTCTTTTTACAGCCTTTATTTATTAAGAATTCTCCATTATATGCCACATCACATGCGACACAATTATAGTTATTATGATTTTATTTGCGACATAATTAATTATTAGTCGTTTTAAAAGTCATAATTTTTTTTTTTTTTATAATTTTGTCGTAGCAAAGTGCCAGTTAAAAAATTGATAATCATTCCTTTCTATATATTATAATTTTGTCGCAGCAATGTTTTAACTCTCAGAGATTCAAAAGTTTATATATTATATCCCAATCCCTAAAACTCAAGCCCGGACAAAATTATAAACTTAGCGTGATTTTGCCTTTAAACTCTGGCTTTTCTTACTAGAAGAACAATTATCATTTATAATATTGTCGTAATAAGATAGACAACCTATATTAAAGTATTACTTTAACGAAAACCAATAAATTAATACAATCCAATACACAACAATATAATTATAAGTGATAATAATAAAAGATTACTCAAAAGAAGAGTTGTGAAATAACTTTGTTTACGACAATCTATATTATATATATGTCGTAACTTAATTCAAAATTTTATTTTTACTTATAATTTTGTCGCATTTATTTTCTAATCTGATACCATGTTTTTTACGGTCAGAACTCAAATTGCCCTATTGATTTTCAATTAGTTATAGAATGACTTCCTGCTTTTTGAACTCATTGTTTCTAGATTTTATAATTTTGTCTTGTCTTTTAGAGGTTAAAAAAATGTAATTTACGACTCTTTTAAGAAGATTGTCGCATAAATTATGTATTTTTGTGCCCAAAATTAAAATCATACAGCTATGTCTAAAGCGAAGAAAAAGGAAGAAATTGAGGAGGTCGTTGCAGAGGTAATACCTTCTGGCGATGAAGGAGGCAAGATTGCTAAGAAGAAATCTGGGCGTCCTAAGAAAGTTGATGGATTGATTCTGGCAGAAAATCCACACTATTTTATTTCTCAGCCAAACGATGTTACTCAGGCAATTAGCAATCTTTCTGCAGTTGAGAGAAATTGTTGGTTGCAGATTCTTCGTGGTATACAGAAAAACAAGGATCTTCCAGATGGACATCCAGAGAAGTATCAGCTTACCCTGACTCGTAGCCAGCTGCTTGAATGTGTATCCGGGCATAGCTCAAACTTGGATTATGCCTTCAATGCATTAAAGAACATCACTGATTCAAAGAAGGTCTTTCATTCCAAAGACGGTCACCGCATTTATGCTGGTTTATTGTCGTATGTGGATGAACATCCTGATCAAGAGACCTACACTGTGGGTATTACTCCAGTACTCCTCCCCTACTTTACCAACCTCTCATCTGAATTTACTGTCTTTGACATGTATATCGAGATGAGCTTCAAGAGTGTGTACTCACAACGCTTCTATGAATTCTGCTGTCAGTATCGCAACAAGGAAGACAAGATCTTCTTCATGACCGTTCATGATATCAAGAAGATGTTCAACCTTCTAGAAATTAAGGATGAAAAGGGCAACATTATCCAGAAAGAACAGTATAAAAACGGTTCTGATTTCAAGAAGCGAGTGCTTGACAAGGCTAAGAACGACATCAGGAAACTCTACGAAAAGGGACTTTGTGACGTTTGTTTTGATTATAAGGTTAAGAGCAAGAACTCCAGAGGTGCTGTTACTGCTTACTATTTTATCATTGAAACAAATGGTAATACTGCAAGACTTGGTGCAAAGAAGCCGGTTACACCAACACAGATTAAGATTCTGTCAGAAGGTTATGGTGCAAAACTGACCAAGATCATCACCCAGATCAACACCTTCCTTCGTGCGCATTTCAGAGTTGAGCAGTCCAGCTATTATATCACTGCCATCAGCAAATCTGTTTCTACAGTTGACTCACAGTCAGAAAGAATTGAAATTCTAGAAAATATTGCCAAGCAGCTGAAGAAAATAGCCTTGAGATATAGTAAAGATGATTTTGATACTAACGAGAGAAAAATCTGTGGTTCAGTATGCAAGATGCTCTATGAAGATTATGGAGTTCCGTATATGAATGGAAAGCCAGGTAAAGGAGTACAAGGTAGATTGTTTGACGATTAATACATAAGATTATGGTGAAAATAATATCTAGTTTCAATTCATCCATTCCTTCTGTGCGCAAAGTGAAGAATTGGTTGCAAACTGACCCACATCACATTTGGCATGGTAGAGATAGGTTGGTTGTATTCTTCATCCTGGCTGGCGATGAAGCTGCCACTGCATTCATTCCGCTAGAAGAAGTTGACTTCTCGGAACAGGATGAAGGTCTGAGAATGATTTTAGAATCTACTCATCATGAGGAAATGGAGAAAAGGAATTATTATCAGCAAGTATATTTCAAGCTCAATGCTCATCTCGACGCTCTGGATGACCTGAACATTCAGCTTACCTCTACTTCTAAAGATGAGGATTTAGACTATTATAATCAAATTGTTGATAGCATCCATGAGCAGCATGAGAAGTTGATGAATTTTATCAATGATGTTTTTGTATGGAGAGACAGGAAGGATATGGGGGCCTATCTTGGTGAGATCCCATCTGTTGAAATCTCTGAGGAAGAATAGTATATACGGGGCATGTCTTCAGCAAGGCATGTCCTTTCTCGTTGTATTTTGTCCTCTCCCCTACCCTATTCTGTAACATATTTCCGGTATTTTCCTTTACCTCTTACTTCCATTAATACATGGATATTTTCCCATCTATATCATTCTTGATTGAACGCTATCATTAAAAGTTTGTATGTTTGAAAGTTTGTAAGCACACTTACATGTACATTACTTTACTTGATTGTAGTATAATGTAAATTGCTGATATATAGTATTATATCTTATTTGCAGGTTTGCAAACATGTTTGAAAACAAATAAAAATGTTCGCTATTTACTTTGTTTTAGAATCCATTTTATTCAGAGCATGGGAATTAGTTTATCCCCTACCCTACTTGCTTATTGTATTTGCAACGTGGCGATAGTAAACCTATATAGTTGCCATGAGAATGGAATCGTCTGTTGAAAACCACATAAAAGTAGGGAGTCTAGACTATAGATTAAGAATGGGGTAAATCAACTTTAGTAGTCGTAACATATGTCTAAAGTAATGATACAGGAGAAGGAGGATGCTGCAGCCGGTTATCGACTCTTCATGGTGAGGAGTTAATGCAAGAAGCCGCTGTTCCAAAGAAGATTGTTGCAGAGGACTTTTTTTTGTGGCGGAACTGCGGCGTTATACAATCCAATTGTAGAATGAATGGATATAAAAGCTAAGCGACATGCAGAATCTGAAGGCTCTGCTTATAAAAATTCTGATTTATCGTTAGAAACTCCTTCTGGATACTTATGAACTGTTGCCATGAAAGTTCATGATTGAAGATATAAGTGGCTACATAGATGATTTGTGACTACCGTAACACGAGTTTGTATCAGATGCTGTTATTAATTATATTTGAACAGACTTAACTGTCATAGTTGTATAAGATACCTGCTACTCTACCCCATCAATAATCTATCTTACATACTTTTTGTTATTCTTTACTATCTTATTTTGTATTGAGCTTTCCAAATCTTTTCACCTGCTGATGTGTTCTCTTTTACTTTTAAAATATGTTTGAAAGTTTGAAAACCTGCAATCTAGTATGTTTGTATTTTTCTGTTGTATTTTTTAATACATTAATATATAGATATATAGCTAAAGTATATGTTTACAGGTATGTTTGAAAACAAAATAAACAGAAAAATTGAAAACCCGTACGCAAACGTATTGCATTTGTCACTCTTCCATTTTTTTTGAATATCTATTTATCATTGTGCTCTCTCCTTCTTTCTTTTTCAAGATATATTGTTTGCTCGTTTAATTGCTAGTTTGTCTGGTTGATTCTTGTTCTTTTGATCTCAAACATTCTTGTTTCTTTGTATCTTGGATTTTGTTTTAGTATGTTTTATTATCCGTATTGCTGCCTGATTTTCATTATATTGTTGACTTTGTGAAAAATTTATTGAATGTTTGAAAATATGTATTTTGTGAAGCTGTTTACTTCTAAACATGAAAAACCGAAAACATGTTAACTTGAAAGATATAAAGTCAGAATACGGGTTATCATATTATTATCTCTTTTATTCGTAATCTTTTGTTTACATGTATGCTTGTAAACTTAAAAACATGAATGTTTGTAATGAAATCGTTTTATCCTGGTTCAGTCTGTTAACTGTTACATGAGTTTAATTGGGTATCTACTTTGTATGTTTGAAAACATGTTTCTTTGAATCCTTGTTTAAATTCATGATACACTATGACTTTTATTTATTCCTGTTTACTTACTCTCATATTTACTAATATATTCCTACTTTACAGAATTCTTTGTATGTTTGAAAACAAATATGTATGAAAGAATGAAACTTTGAAAGTTTGAATATGCTTTTCTTGTGTTCTTTGAACCGTTAACTTACTGATATGTAGGTTATTAATATCTTTGTAATATTGTTTACATGAAAACATGTATGTTTGTATACGTGTATTTGCTATTGTATATAATAGGGTTTTAGGTTGTTTTGTTTTATATTTGTAATGTACTTTATCACTTGAGATTCATTGTTTCATTCTAGTTTTGATCTTACTTTTTTGTTTGTACGTTTGGACGTTTGATTGTTTGTGTGCTTGAATGTTTGAAAACTTGCAGGCGTATCAAATTTCCTTTATGCCTTTAAATTTGTTTGTAAACTTGTATGTTTGGTTACATGTTTCTTTGTTTTCTATAACTTTTTTACATTCCTGTTTTATCTGTTAGCTTGCTTACATGATTACATTTAACTTTGTATGTTTGATTGTTTGGTTCTTTGCAAACCGATAATTATGTATATATGATTGTCGGTATGTTTGATTTCAATTAAACAAAGTCTTTTGTTTTTTTTACACTGGTTCCTTTGAAAGCTAGCTTACATTTTTTTCTTTGGTTGTTTGATTGTTTGATAGTCGGCAAACTATGTATAATGTAAACGTGTATGATTGAAAGCAAACATGTTTGCATTTAGCATTTCGGTTCATTACCTTTGTGATGCATTTCATATTAACTATCTTTTTTGTAAGACCGCAACCATGTATGTTAGATTTTGGTCGAGAATTCTTTCGGTGGTTGGACAGAGAGTGTGTCTGAGGGTGACGAACAATACCATCCAACGCTCACTCGGTTGGTCTTTCTATCAGACGCTTTACAAAGATAATCATTCTTGGGTGAATTTACATTTTTCATTCAATGATTTGTTTTATAATCTTTTTGATGACTGGAACAAAAATCCATGTTTTTTCGTAAGTTGGTATTCCTGAATGTTTCCTAACAGTTTTATCTTGGTGTTGCTTGATTTTGTTTGGTATTGCTATCATCAATTATCTTCAATCTCCTTTTCTTTTCTGATCTTTGTATGTTACTTTTGGGGAGTGTGTTTCTTGTTGATGTTAATAGAGTGGAGTAGGGAGATAGGGGTTTCCCTCTGGAACTATTATCAGCTCTACTTTTCTTTATAGTGTTGCTTAACTGTCCCTTTTCCTTTTTTATACTCAGTTCGTTTATGTTTGAAAATTAGTATGTATTGCAGTTTGTAAAACCGAAAGCCGAAAAACAATAAAACATGTATGTTTGAAAACCTTTTTAATTGTTTTTTATAAACGTTTGATTAATAGTATAATATAAGTTATTCGATGCTTGCGAACATATATGTACACAAACATGTTTGCAAAATATTATGTTTGAAAACAAACTTTTTTGCAATTTCTCTTGTTTATTTCAATTATTTAATGTATCTTTGCACCATAAATTAATAATTAAAAGTCAAAGATATGGAAAATAGACTGAAAATGATCTTGGCTATCGTCAATAATAAGGGTGGCGTTGGCAAAACGACTACAGTGCAAAATCTTGCAGCTGGTATGCTCCGAAAGGATAAGAATCTAAGAATCCTTGAGATAGACTTGGATCCTCAGTGTAACTTAACCCTTTTGAACCATGCTCCAGAAGGTTGTGCTACTGTTTTTGATTCTATGATTGCTTGTAAGGGTCTTCCTATATACAAGTCTAAGATAGGTGCGTATTATGTTCCAGGTTCTGCAAAAATGCAGGATGTTGATCCTTTCCTTCAGAATACCGGATCTCCTCGTCAAGTGTTAGGAGCTTGCATCAGCAGTCCTTGCATAGATTTTACCGGTGAAGGTATCACTGATCCTATAGATTTCTTTGACTATATCTTCATTGATTGCCCTCCAGCATTGTCTCAGTCAACTTACAATGCTATGGTGGTTGCCAGTCATTTGCTTATACCAGTTCAGATGGAAGGACTTTCTGTGAATGGTTTGGCTGCCATTCTTGGAGCATTGAATGAGGTAAAGAATGGCAGATTTGCCTTGAATAAAGATCTTGAATTATTAGGTCTGTTACCTGTAATGCTGGATGAGAGACCTCGCATTGTCCGTCAGGCGCTGGGTTTTCTTAAAGATATATATGGTGATAAGGTCTTGTCGCATGGTATTCGACGTTGCATCAAGGTAAATGAAGCGCAGACAGAGCTGACTGACCTGTTCTCATATTCACCTTATTGTACAGCAGCAAATGACTACTCTTTAGTAATTAAAGAATTGTTTAATCTATAAATATTTAGAATTATGGCAGGAAAGGATTTTCGCGCAGCGTTTAGTAATATGAATCAGGCAGTACGTCCTGGTAATGAACAGCCTGTTGTTAAGAAACAGAAGATGTCTCTTGCAGAGAAAAGAGCCACTATGCATGGTGTTCAGACTTATTTGTCTGATGAAGACTATGAGCAGCTTATGCTCACTAAGATTAAGACAAAAAAGAGTTGTGAAGAGATATTACGTGATGCTTTAAAGCAGTATATTCAGGCATTTAAGTAAAATGCTTGCTATGAGATAGGGTTGGCCATTGACTGAGATTGTTGGATCTTAGGCAATGGCTTTTTTAATTTTGTCTTAAGCTGTACTGATGTTTCCTTGTTTTTTTCTTATGTAAACAGAATTAACTTTTTATACTATTGCGTTGTTTGTCTATGTATTATATCTATAGGTAATTTTCTATCGATATAAAACCTCGTGCTTTTTCTGTCTGACTTACCTGTTATTACTTGCTTTTTGACGTGCAAAGGTATGGCAGGCTTGTCAGATACCAAACACCACATTTCTGTTATCTGCAGAGAATCTTTTCAAGCAGCCTTCCACAATCAGAGATTGGGTATTCCAGAAAAGATTCTCTACAGATTGTTGGGTGTTCTGACTTCTTGAGCCTTCCATCTTTTAAGCACGTAAAAAGGCAAAGTGATGACGGGTATGCCGGAATGACTTTAAAAAAAACTCGGATTTTACGATAGCAAAAGTCTTAAAAAGGCTGTGAATCTGAAATCCAGAATAAATTCAAGTTGAACTTTAAAGGATTAAGAACATGACAGAGACAATTCAAATCAAGGTTCCCATGTGGAACATCGAGAGTGAGACAGGTTACAAGCCACGTACCACATTTTGGCAGGATTTCTCCATAGCTGATGCTTTTGGAGGGGATGCCGTAACAGACACATTCCATCGTGTGTTCAATGAATGGAAAGACAATTGTGTTTACATTACTGAACTTGTGATGGTGTTGAATCATAAGATTGCCCAGTGGTATGAAAAAAACATGGAGCTAGCCAAACTTTACGATAAGTATTATCATACAGCAGCTTGTTACGCAGAGGATAATCTCAAAGGGGCTAAGCTACAGTATTATTATAGAGTAACAGATTAAAGAAGGAAACGGCAAGGCTAACCACCTTGCCACAACTTTTTCAACATGGCTGACATTTTAGATGATGAAATTTTGGAGTTGGAAGGTCTTTTTGCATCAGACAACTCAAGTATGAGAAATCGGCATATAGAGTTTGCCAGACGTGATTATGTAAAGCTCAAGCAGTTGGGGTATGTCCGTGCTCCTTCTGAACTTAAACTCAATGAGTATCTTTGGGTTGACGTACTTTCCTACTTGCAACCACGCACTCAAGTAGAGCAGATTGAGGAAAACCTGGAAATTAGAATATTGCAGCATCCCAATGGATTGTGGACATATGGGGTTTTTGTAAGCAATGGAACCAGGGGATGGTCTTTCTTGCCAGGTCTTTTTACCGGTCTTTTTCGTTCCGAGAATGAGGCGCATGATACGGCTATCAATAGCCTGGTCAGATTTCTACAGGAAGACAAGAAAGCAGCTAAACTTGTGAAGAAGTTAAAGGGTCGGCTTTCTGGTACCCTGCAGTTGGACTTGTTTGCTGGTTTTGTCTTTTAGCAGGGAGTGGGGGAGAGGCTCTATCTAGGGTTTCTTCCTCTCGGTTCGGCTGCTTTCTTAGGGCGCAGCCGTCCGTCATAACAGGAGGTTATGCCGGATAAATAGGTATCGCAGATGCTTGCCTGATGGCTGATTTTTTATATCTATATTTTTTAAAGAAGTTTGGAGAGTTGCAATGGGGGTAGGCTACCTTCTAACAGATAGGTAGGAGGTCATGCAGGCGATATGAAAGAATCTGCTTCCTCTTCCTTTTGCTTCACTTTTTTGAAGATGGTGGCTTGTTTTTGGAAGGTGGTAGTCCTTTGCCATCCTTGTGACAGGTCTCTTTTGTAAGGATGTCACCTCCTTTCGCTTGACTTCCTTGAGGGAGGAGTGGCTAGTCATCGTAGGGTGGGGACTCGAAGGCCTGGTTGAAAGAGGTTTAGATTGTCTCTCTTTTCTCAGTGATGTTGATGGGTACACATGGGTATAGGTAGGGCTATTCTTCTCAAGGTTTTTGGTTTAAGGTGGCGTCCTTTTTGATTCCTACTACTTTTCTTATTTCTTGGGGTGAGCGTTCATTCATTTTCTTAAGCGTCATCCCTTGATTTTACTTTGCAAATTTACCACAAGCGGCGACTGCCAAGGGCACACCCAGGGGCTTGTCTCCACATTTTTTTTCATTGTTTTTGGGTGCAGCGGCTCCTATTTCAAAAACAACCAGGAGGTCTTTGAAAATAATATGGGTCATCTCTTGTCTTTTCTCGCCTTCTCCTTGTTGGTGTTATTTCGCACGTAAAATTTAAGTAATAACGTTTTAAAAATTAAGATTATGAACGCAAGTAACAATTTCACTGTAGTAGGTTTTATCTGCAAGGACGCAGAAGTTAGAAACTTTGAGAAGAGCAGCATTGCTCGTTTTGGCGTATCCATCAAGACCACCGAGAAGAAGGGTAGAGTGGAGATTACCTCTTCTTCCATCCAGAACTTCGAGATCTGGATCAAGAATGATGACCAGGCACTCCTCGATCTCCTCAAGAAGGGCAAGCGAGTAAAGGTGGAGGGTTTCTTCAAGAGTGAGACCTATCAGAAGGATGGCAAGGACCATCATGTGATCAAGCTTATCGCCACCAGTCTCTCAGAGGTAGAGAAGCAAAAGAAGGAGGAGGCTGCTTAGCCTCCTTTCCTCAATCTGCCATGTTTATCTTTCCAAGGCTATCTTTTAGGTAGTCTTGGATTGATGGTACTTAGGGGATGGTATTATATCTATCTTGTATCTTCTATCTTCATCTTATCATATCTATTTGCGAGGGGGAATTTGGAATGTGAATCTGTTCATTCCTTTAATGGGTCAGTTTTAGGGCTTGTTTTGTATGCTTTTTGGATTTTTGACTTACAGAAAGGTTAAAAAGTATGCAAAAAACAGAAAATCTTCATGATAGTTGAAATTATCTGAAAATAAATGTGTATTTTTGTACCTATAAATATAAGTATAATACAATATAAAGCTGAATAAAGCATATAACTTATATTATAGTATAATTTAAAATGAGAAATTATGGTTGATTATTACGAGTATTCTATACCAGAATTGGTAAAGCTTCTTGGTGCAAGATTCAAGGATTACCGTCTGCGTAGCCACATGACGCAGAAAGAGGTATCTGAACAATCGGGTATTACAATCTCAACCATTCATAAGTTTGAGAATGGTACATCTGGCAATGTCTCGCTCGGCACATTTCTTTTGCTGCTGAAGGCGATAGGGCAGATTGATGCCCTTGATGAACTGATGCCGGATTTACCGCCATCTGCGTACCTAATGAAAGAAGAAAAGAAAGTTCAACGTATAAGACATAAGAAGTCATGATAGCTAGTTCATTAAAAATAATGCTTTGGGACAAGGAAATCGGTCGCTTGTCCTGGGATGCAAGGAGAGGAGTTTCGTTTTTTGAGTACAATCCTGCTTTTCTTGGTGGGAGGCTTGATCCGTTCCCTCTGGTGGCTTCTGTCAAGTCACCTGCCAGCCGTCGTCCTATCATGGGTGATAAGGAAACGAAGCTTTACCGCAAATTGCCTCCTTTTCTTGCTGATTCTTTACCTGATGCTTGGGGTAATCAGGTGTTTGAGTGTTGGCGCATACAGAATGGCATTCGCAATCAGGAGATAACTCCGCTTGAAATTTTGTCCTTCATTGGTAAGCGTGGTATGGGAGCATTGGAGTTTATTCCTGAATCATCCGGCATTAGAAAGTCGGAAAAGCTGAATATGAAGTTGTTGACGGATTTGGCTCAGAGAATATTCTTGGAGCGTGAGAATGTGAGGCTGTTGCCAGATGAATCGCTGACCATGCAGTCGTTGATCGCTGTAGGTACTTCGGCAGGCGGTCGCCAACCGAAGGCTATCATCGCGATCAATCCGGAAACCAGAGAAATCAGAAGCGGTCAGATAGCTGGTCACAAGGGTTTTGATTATTGTATTCTGAAGTTTGGTGATGCAGAGCGTTCTTCTGCAGAACTGGAAATGGCCTATTACAAGATGGCTAGGGCTGCAGGCATAAGCATGATGCCTTGCAGGATTATTGAGATCGAAGGTCAGAAGCATTTCATTACCCATCGTTTTGATCGTGATGAGGAACGTAAATTACACATGCAGACATTGGCGGCTCTATACCCTGATGCCGACAGCTATGAAAAGCTGCTGATGGTTTGTCGAAAGATGCGCCTGCCTGAAAGTACCCAGGAGGAAGTGTTCCGCAGGATGGTATTCAATATTCTTGCCAACAACACTGATGATCACAACAAGAACTTCTCTTTTCTGATGGATGAAAGTGGAAAATGGCAACTTTCTCCTGCATACGATATGACTTATATCTTCAATACAGGTGGCTTTCTTCCTGAGAAGATGCATTGTATGATGATGCAGGGTAAGCTTCAAGGTCAGACTCTTGAAGATGCTTTGGCTCTCGGCAAGGAAAATGGTATCAGGAAGGCTGAAAGTATTATTGGTGAGGTTGCCTCTGCTATCCGCCAATTCAGACACTTTGCTGAGGAGTGCGAAGTTAGCCAGCGTTGGATAGGTGCTGTAGAAACCACCCTTAACCAGCATCTGGCAGAGTGGGGATTGCTCGAACGAAGAAAGAATGTTGCATTCAGAATTGGCGAAACCCTTTTTGAGAAGGTACGTGTAGAAAAGACATACAAAGGTAATTATCATCTTTTGTGTGAAGTGGACGGGAAAGAGCGCAAGTTCGTGATTACCGGAAAGAAAGAAGAATATGCGTTGATTGATAGAGTTGGTACTGAAAATCTAACTGATGAACAATTGTATACGTTGGTTGAAACCTTCTTTGTAGGATAGAAGGTTTTCTTATTATATTTATTAAGGAGAGCGGCCTTTGGGTCGCTCTTTTTTTGTCATCTATTCAAGACTACCTATCTGATTGGGGGAGCCTTGGTTGAACTACCCACAAGCTAAAGACTTGTGGGATTCCGACTTCTTCAAGGAATGCTTGCAAGCAAGTCTTACGCCCTCTCCATCGGTGTAATCGACAGTTCCTGCCGATATATTTCTTAAACCTTCATCAAGTATATTCTTCGCTGCATTCAGGTCACGGTCTATCAACTCACTGCAATTTGGGCAAGTATAGTAGCGGTCTGACAAAGACAGATCCTCCTTGACATGGCCACAATAATGGCATGTCTTCGAGGATGGATAGAACCGGCCTATCCTAACCAGAGTTTTGCCGTACCACTTTGCCTTGTACTCCAACATGGTAACGAATGTACTCCAGCTAGCATCAGAAACAGACTTGGCAAGATGACGGTTTCTTACTATTCCCTTGACATTCAGGTCCTCGCAGCACACCACATCGTATCTGCGAATGAGGTCAATGGAAATCTTATGCAGCTTGTCCTTGCGGCAAGACAAGATTTTCTCCTGCAACCTGGCGACCTTGATACGCTGCCTGTTCCATGAACCGCTTCCCTTCTTCTTACGTGAAAGATGCTTTTGCATCGTTGCCAGCTTCTTTGAATACTTCTTGATGAACTTATTTGATGAGTATCTGTCACCATTGGAGGTAATCACGAAATCCTTCAAGCCCAAGTCGATGCCGACACTCAGATTGGTTTTCTCCAAGTCCCCGAACTCAACCTGCGCCATGATGCAAACGTAATACTTCCCGCCTGGTGTTACTGATACTGTCATATTTCTTAGCTCGCCCTGAACATCCTGACTCTTGGCGAACCTGATGCCGCCTTTGAATTTCGGGATAAATATTCTGTTGCCTTCAACCTTAAAATGCTGGGGAACAGCAAAGCTGCCCCCATGTTTCTTTGAGTGAAAGCGTGGAAACCTGGTTCTCCCCTTGAAGAAGTTTACATAGGCGGTTTCCAGGTGGCGCAAGGCGTGTTGCAAAGTCTGACTGTTGATTTCCTTCAACCAGGAGAAGGCCTCGGTCTTTTTCATTGCCGTCAGCTCCTTTGCCTGCTCATAGTAGTTGGAACTCTTCCTGGTCTGCTCATACTGTTCCTTGCGCTTGGCGAGAAAATGATTGTAGACAAAGCGGACACTACCAAAATAATTCGCAAGCATTTTCTCTTGCTTCTTATTCGGGTAAAGCCTAAACTTGTATGTCTTCTGTATCATCTTCATAGTGTACAAAGATACGGATTTTTTCTCGAAATACAAAGGAAAGATGTGATTATTTTCAAAATATTCCGTTTTTTACATGTGATGCAATTCAGAAAGTACATTGAGAAACAAGGCTAAATCTTGTGCCAAGAAAACCCAAAGGCTAAAGACCTTTGGGTTTTCTTGGCAACATTATATAAAAGACATTATTATATTTATTAAGGAGAGCGGCCTTTGGGTCGCTCTTTTTGTGCCATCTATTCAAGACTACCTGGTTGGAGAGTCTAAGATAAACAGGAAGTGTTTGGAGGATGCTGGCTCCTCTTCCTTTTGTTTCACTTTTTGGAAGAAAGGTGGCTTGGTCTTGGAAGGTGGTAGTCCTTTGCCATCCTTGTGACAGGTCTCTTTTGTTATAGGTAATCCTCCTTTCGCTTGCCCTTCTTGAGGGAGGAGTGGCTGGTTTTTGTGGTGATGGGTCTCGGAGTCCTGGATGAAAAGAGGTTAGGGGTATTCTCTCTTTTCTCGGTGATGTTGATGGGTACGCCGGGATTTGGCAGGGCTGCTGTTCTCTAAGTTTGATTGTTGGAATGCGTCCTTTTTTGTTTTTCTACTACTTTTCTTGTTTCTTGGGGTGAGCGTTCATTCATTTTCTTAAGCGTCATCCCTTGATTTTACTT
>ERZ1023619.25-NODE-25-length-46905-cov-23.684589_pt1 | contig 46905 bp, 40 predicted proteins | sample MGYA00380329_ERZ1023619 | MGnify/ENA primary metagenome ERZ1023619 (study PRJEB33179, sample SAMN07448976) | human gut metagenome | biome: Human-gut; feature: Human associated habitat; material: Faeces | host: Homo sapiens | place: India: Bhopal | collected...
TTTCCTGCCCCACTCTCATTATATTATACACACGGGAGCGCGGCTGCGCGTGTGCAGGCGCACAGGCGAAGAAAACCTTGTTTTGAATCAGAAGTTATGTCAGAAGCTATTGACAGAACTTTCGCAAGTAAGTGCCATACATCTTACCTGAAAGGGAAAAAGCTTTAAAATTTGCCTGGAGTTTTAAAGCTTTTGCCCTTACAGGGCGTCTTGCTAAATGCTTTATACCCAGGGCGTTGCCATGGGCTAGGAGCTTCTGCCCTTTCAGGGCGTGCTGCTTATAAAAGTTTCTGTAACCCTCAGAGGGCGTGTGGAGCTTACTTGCGAAAGTAGAGCCTGATTTTCCAATACACCAGAGCGAAGACTTACAACGCATATTTATGCCGTATATTCATGCAGTAATTGTCGAAAAACGAGATCCCAACTGCAAAACCATATCGCCCCAACTGGAAAAATATTTTTTCCCAACTGGGAAATTATTTTCTCACAGTTAAGTACAATTTTACGGCGAATAAATATACAGAAGCTTTCCTGCCACTGTTTTCCGGATTTTGTTGAGAGTTCATAAAACATTCCTGCTTAAGCCAAATCCGCAAGGCAAAGACTTGCCTCAACTATTAAGGCCAATTCTGGTCGTCTATTAAGACCAACGCCAGCCATCTATTAAGACCAAGCCCGGTCGTCTATTATGACCGAAGCCAGCCATCATTGAGAATCGGGCCAAATTCTCACAAGACAAAGAAAGAAGGACAAGAACTTCAACAAGCGCCCAACAATATTTTTTCGCAATAAAAATTGTTATATGGAAAAAACTTTGTATCTTCGCAGACGGAAAACAACAAAATATTAAAACACGAAATATGGACGTAAAAGGAATCTACACCGCAGCTGCCAATCGCTACGCAGACGCAGATGCTCTCTACAAGAGATGCGGCAAGAGCGGAGTCTTGCTGCCTAAAATCAGTTTGGGATTCTGGCACAACTTCGGAGGCGTCGACCCTTACGAGCGAAGCCGTGCCATCACACACTATGCTTTCGACCACGGCATTACCCATTTCGACCTTGCCAACAATTACGGCCCTCCCTACGGAAGTGCAGAAGAAACCATGGGCCGACTGATGCAGGATGACTTCCGTCCCTATCGCGACGAACTCTTCATTGCCACCAAAGCCGGATACGACATGTGGGAAGGGCCTTACGGCAACTGGGGTTCGCGCAAGTATCTGACGGCCAGCCTCAACCAAAGCCTCAAGCGCATGAACCTCGACTACGTGGACCTCTTCTACAGCCATCGTTACGACCCCAACACGCCACTCGAGGAAACCCTCCAGGCGATGGTCGATATCGTGAGACAAGGCAAGGCGCTCTACTTAGGCATCAGCCGCTGGCCTTTGGAAGCCTTGAAGTTTGCCGACAAATATCTGAAGGAGCACGACTGTCCGCTGCTCATCTATCAAGACAAACTCAACATGCTGAACAAGGAGCCACAGGAGCAGGGCACTCTCGACTACTGTGCCGAGAACGGCATCGGCTTCATCTCCTTCTCGCCTTTGGCACAAGGACTTCTCACCGACCGTTATCTGAAAGGAATCCCTCTGGACAGCCGCATGGCAAAGGAACACTTCCTGAAGCACAGCGCTCTGACGCCAGAACTGCTGGAGCAGTTGAAGAAGTGGAACGACGAGGCAGCCTCAGAGGGCGAAACTCTGGCCGAAAAAGCTTTGGCATGGATACTGAAACAGAAAGGCGTAACCAGCGTACTGGTTGGAGCCAGCTCTGTAGAACAACTGGAAAAGAACATGAAATGCGTGCATGCTAAATAACAGAGCAGCAGGGCAAAACCGAGCATTTCTGTCCTCCGACTTCATACAGTTGTCCATAAAAAAATGGCTTTTTATTTTGTAGTGTGACAAAATTAAGGTAATTTTGCAACTTGAACGGAGCTACACCTTAATATATAGGAGCCAGCTCCTCGCAAGACATCAGAAACAAAAGAAAAAGGAAACAAAATAAACAAGATAAAAAACAATGGAATACAACTTCAGAGAGATCGAGAAGAAATGGCATCAGAAATGGGTCGAGAACAAGACCTATAAGGTTGTCGAGAATGAAAACAAAAAGAAATTCTATGTGCTCAACATGTTCCCCTATCCATCGGGAGCAGGCTTGCATGTAGGCCATCCCCTGGGCTATATAGCCAGCGACATCTATGCCCGCTACAAGCGCCTGAACGGATTCAACGTGCTTGACCCAATGGGTTACGACGCATACGGTTTGCCAGCCGAGCAGTATGCCATCCAGACCGGTCAGCATCCAGAGATAACAACCGTGGCCAACATCAACCGCTATCGTGAGCAGCTCGACAAGATAGGTTTCTGTTTCGATTGGGACCGTGAGGTTCGCACCTGCGATCCAAAGTATTACCATTGGACTCAGTGGGCTTTCCAGAAGATGTTCGACTCATTCTTCTGCAACAGCTGCCAGAAAGCTCAGCCCATCGAAAAGCTCATCAAGCGCTTCGAGGAGAAGGGTTCTGCTGACTTGAACGTAGCTCAGAACGAGCAGATTGACTTCACAGCCGAGGAGTGGAACAGCTACGACGACGTGAAGAAGCAGCAGATTCTGATGAACTACCGCATCGCTTACCTCGGCGAAACTATGGTTAACTGGTGCCCAGGTCTGGGTACTGTGCTTGCCAACGACGAGGTAGTAAACGGCGTAAGTGAGCGTGGCGGTTATCCTGTCATCCAGAAGAAGATGCAGCAGTGGTGTTTGAGAACATCTGCTTACTCTCAGCGTCTGCTCGACGGTTTGGAGACCATCCAGTGGAGCGACAGTATCAAGGAAACCCAGAAGAACTGGATTGGCCGTTCTGAGGGTACAGAGGTAGTATTCTCTGTAAAGGACAGCGACGTGAAGTTCACCATCTTCACCACCCGTGCCGATACAATGTTTGGTGTAACCTTCATGGTTCTGGCTCCAGAGAGCGAATATGTTCAGCAGGTAACTACTGCCGAGCAGAAGGAAGAGGTGGAGAAATATCTCGACTACGTGAAGAAGCGTACCGAGTTGGATCGTATGGCTAACCACAGCGTAACCGGTGTGTTCTCAGGAAGTTATGCCATCAATCCATTCACTGGCGAGGCAATCCCAGTATGGATTTCAGAATATGTATTGGCAGGATATGGTACAGGTGCCATCATGGCTGTGCCTGCTCACGATAGCCGTGACTATGCCTTCGCCAAGCACTTCAACCTGCCTATCATTCCTCTTATCGAGGGTGCTGATGTTTCAGAGGAGAGCTTCGATGCCAAGGAAGGTATCGTAACCAACTCACCTGTAGCAGGCAAGAGCAGCATGGACGGCTTCTCTCTGAACGGACTCACCGTGAAGGAGGCTATCGCAGCTACCAAGAAGTTTGTTACCGAGAAGGGCATCGGCCGAGTAAAGGTAAACTATCGTCTCCGCGACGCCATCTTCTCCCGTCAGCGCTACTGGGGTGAGCCATTCCCAGTATATTACAAGGACGGAATGCCACAGATGGTTCCAGAGGAGTGCCTGCCACTCGAATTGCCAGAGATTGAGACCTACAAGCCAACAGAAACTGGCGAGCCACCATTGGGCAGAGCCAAGAAGTGGGCTTGGGATACTGAGAAGAAAGAGGTGGTTGACAAGAGCCTCGTAGATAACAAGACCGTATTCCCACTGGAGCTCAACACCATGCCAGGTTTCGCAGGTTCATCTGCTTACTATCTGCGCTACATGGATCCTCACAACGATGAGGCACTCGTAAGCAAGGAGGCTGATGAGTACTGGCAGAATGTAGACCTCTACGTAGGTGGTTGCGAGCATGCTACCGGTCACTTGATTTACTCCCGTTTCTGGAACAAGTTCCTCTTCGACCTCGGCGTAAGCTGCAAGGAAGAGCCATTCCAGAAGCTGGTGAACCAGGGTATGATCCAGGGTCGCTCTAACTTCGTTTACCGCATCAACAGCGATGACCACGACAAGGCTCCTGTATTCGTAAGCTTGAACCTGAAGAAGGATTACGACGTAACTCCTATCCACGTAGATGTAAACATCGTAAGCAACGATGTTTTGGATATCGAGGCATTCAAGGCTTGGCGCCCTGAGTATCAGAACGCTGAGTTCATCCTGGAAGATGGCAAGTACATCTGCGGATGGGCTATCGAGAAGATGTCTAAGAGTATGTTCAACGTGGTAAATCCAGATATGATTGTCGAGAAGTATGGTGCTGATACCCTGCGTCTCTACGAAATGTTCCTGGGTCCTGTAGAGGCAAGCAAGCCTTGGGATACCAACGGTATCGACGGTTGCCACCGCTTCCTGAAGAAGTTCTGGGGTCTGTTCTACGAAAACCGCACCGACAACTTCCTGCCATCAACCGACGAGGCAGCCAAGCCAGAAAGTCTGAAGAGCGTACACAAGCTCATCAAGAAGGTAAGCGAGGACATCGAGAAGTTCTCTTACAACACCTCTATCTCAGCCTTCATGATTGCCGTGAACGAATTGGGTCAGCAGAAGTGTCACAACAAGGAACTCCTGACAGATCTCGTCATCCTCATCGCTCCATTCGCTCCACACATCGCAGAAGAGTTGTGGGAAGCACTCGGCGAGCAGGGCAGCGTATGCGACGCAGCATGGCCTCAGTTTGACGAGCAGTATCTCAAGGAGAACGACATGCAGCTCACCATCTCCTTCAACGGCAAGGCCCGCTTCCAGATGACCTTCCCTGTGGATGCCAACAACGAGGAAATACAGAAACAAGTATTGGCCGACGAAAAGAGCCAGAAGTACCTGGAAGGATTCAACGTACTGAAGGTTATCGTCGTACCCAAGAAGATTGTCAACGTCGTATTGAAAAAGTAATATGCAAATAGCAATCAGTCCAAAAATAAAAAATGAGTTCAAGGATTATTTTTACATAACCCTTGGACTCATGTTGTATACATTCGGATGGACTCTCTTCCTGTTACCTTACCAAATCGTGACAGGAGGTGTCACCGGTGTCGCTGCCGTCATCTACTACGGAACAGGCATCCCCATCTACTTTTCTTATTTTATTATCAATGCCATTCTGTTGGTAGCAGCGCTGAAGATATTGGGACTTAAGTTCATGGTGAAAACCATCTACGCCATCGGCATGCTCTCGGTACTGTTGGCTTTGGCACAAGACTCCCTGATGGGTCCTCATGGCGAGTTGATACAGATATTAGGACCAGGACAGGACTTCATGTCGCTCATCATCGGTTGCTGCTTCACGGGTCTATCGCTTGCCATCGTATTCTTGCACAATGGTAGTACAGGAGGCACCGACATCATAGCAGCCATCGTCAACAAGTATCACAACATCTCGTTGGGACGAGTGCTCATCTTCGTCGACCTGGTAATTGTAGGCAGTTCATTCTTCGTCTTCAATGCCAAGCCCGACTTCACGACGATAGATGCCGTCAGAAAAGTAGTGTTCGGCCTCTGTACGATGGTGATAGAGAATCTGGTACTCGATTATGTGATGAACGCCCAGCGAGAGAGTGTGCAGTTCATGATATTCAGCAAGAAATATCAGGAGATAGCCAATGCCATCGGCACACAGATGGATCATGGCGTAACAATCCTCGACGGCCATGGCTGGTACACTGGCGACGAGATGAAGGTGCTCTGTATTCTGGCCAAGAAGAACGAGAGTGTAACCATCTTCCGCATCGTCAAAATCATCGACCCTAACGCCTTCGTAAGCCAAAGCTCCGTCATCGGTGTCTATGGAGAAGGATTCGACGAGATGAAAGTGAAAATCAAAGAGAAAGACATTCAAAAGATAAAGTAATTGAAAAGTTTGGTGTTTAGAGTTTATGCCTATCTGCTAAGTAAATAAACATTAAACACTAAACATTAAACACTAATAGAAATGAAAATAGTTTTTGCAACCAACAATCAGCACAAACTACAAGAAATACGCGACATCTTAGGCAGCCAATACGAAGTAGTATCGCTGAAAGAGATAGGCTGTGAAGCAGACATTCCAGAAACAGGCAGCACCTTAGAGGAGAATGCCCTGCAGAAGGCTCAATACATATACGACCATTACCACGTCAGTTGCTTTGCCGACGACACAGGACTGGAAGTAGAGGCCTTAGACGGAGCACCGGGAGTTCACAGTGCCCGATATGCAGAAGGAACCGACCACGACAGCGAGGCCAACATGTCAAAACTCCTGCGCGAACTCAATGGAAAAGAGAACCGCAAAGCCCGTTTCCGTACCGTCATCTGCTATATAGAGAAGCAGGATGTGTGTCCTTGTGGCTGTACCAGCATCAAGAAGATCCACCAGTTCGAGGGCATCGTAAACGGCAGCATCGCCACCGAGAAACACGGCACAGAAGGTTTCGGTTACGACCCTATCTTCGTACCCGAAGGCTACAACAAGAGTTTTGCTGAATTGGGCGAAGAAATCAAGAACGGCATCAGCCATAGAGCAAGAGCCGTGGCCAAGCTGGCAGAATACTTGAAGAAAAAATAAGGTCACCCTGCGGAATAAATACAACAGACGATAACAAGAAATGATCAGAACCCTCAACTCCTTGCGATTCATTCTTATCTTAATGATAGTGATGTCGCATGCCACACTTCCCATCTCCCAAGCTTGCAACGACTACTTAGGAGAATATGCTGTGGTCATATTTTTCATCATCAGTGGATTCGTATTATCACTGAGCTATGGTGAAAGATTAGTGAAAGAAGAGATGAGCAATAAAAAATTCTTTCTTTCACGCATCTTCAAACTTTATCCGCTCCACCTGTTGGTTATAGCTATCATAATACCCTTGGACAACCGATTGGGGCTTCTCGGTCCTTGGTATCAGACCGTAGCTCACACGTTCTTACTACAGTGTTGGATACCTATCCATGAATTCATGGGAGGTCTCAATGGACCTACGTGGTTTCTATCCGACCTGATTATCTACTATTTCCTTTTCAAGTATCTATACCGATGGTTAATGCAAAGAAAAAAAGCATTACCACTGGTAATCTTTATTATCTACATGATGGCATATATCGCCCTAACAATGATAATAAAAGAAGACAAATCGGCTGACTATATTTACGCAGCTCCCCCCTTTCGCATGATAGACTTCTGTTTGGGCATCTTACTCTATCGATTCTATCGTTCAGAAAAAGGGAAACAAGTTTATGCGCTCATCACCACCCAATTTAGTACATGGCAGGCACATATAGCAGATGTAGCCATCGTCCTCTTGTCGGCAGGGATGTATTACCTTTCTATCTATACTAATCCCAACTTCCGTTGTGCTGCCCTTTATTGGTTGCCAGCAGTCGTAAGCATTTTCTATTTCGTAGCTTCCGATCAGGGCAAGGGATGGCTCACCCGCCTATTCCATCATAAGGCATTATTATGGTTGGGTAGCATCAGTTTTGAGATATTCATATGTCACAGCCTTTGCTTTCGTATCGTGCAAAGCATCTTCATAAGGATGTTCGGTATTGATAACCCCTATTGGGAGTACAAGTTAATAATAGCATTGACCCTCACCATCCTCACATCATGGATGGCAAAGAAATTTCTGGTAACACCCTGTAGTAATTACCTCAAAAAATACATCAAATGATCAACTCGCTATCGATATTGATTCCTACATATAACAATGTATGCCTTGAGCTTGTAAGAGACTTACAGGCTCAAGCATCAATATTGTCGTCCACGAATGATTTAGAATACGAGATTCTGGTTGCCGATGATGGCTCTACCGACAAAAATACCATTGAGAAGAACTGCGAAATCAACGGGCTGGATAATTGCCGATATATTGAAAGGAAAGAAAATATAGGCCGAGCAGCCATCCGAAATTTCTTAGCTAAAGAAGCCAAGTATCTTTGGTTACTGTTTCTTGACAGTGACTTAAAGTTAGATAATTCTGATTTCTTAAGAAACTATATGCTTTCAAAGGGAAATGTAATAGTCGGAGGTCTTAAAATCGGCGGAAACCCTATCACACTCAAAGACAACCTACGTTACAAATATGAAAAGAAATGCGAAAAACAGCATAACTACAAGCATAGACAAAAAATAGGAAACAAAGAGTTTCGTACTACCAATTTTCTTATTTTCAAAGATATTATAATAAGGACCCCATTCGACGAGAACTTCAAATACTATGGTTATGAAGATGTTTTATTTGGTAAATCCATCTGTCAAAAAGGATATCACATTACCCATATAAACAACCCTATCTTGTTGGATGAATATGAAACAAACTATCGCTTCATTCTTAAAACGGAAGAAGCATGTAGAACATTGTATCAATTTAGAAAAGAACTAAAAGGCTACTCTAAACTCATCACTTATTCTGAACTAATTACGCGAATGATATTTGTAAAACCACTATTAAACAGACTTTTCCCATGGGTTGGTTTACATATAAAATCACGTTTAACAGGCAATAAACCAAGTGTTTTGTGGTTTAACATATATAAGTTATTATATTATATACATTTAGATATATGAATAAAAAAATATTGATTTTCCTTTCGTTTCTGATGTTTCAGGTCACAACTATCCCAACATTTGCCGCCATCGGCGATTGGAAAGCTTACTTGGCCTATCATGATGTACAAGAAATAGAACAAGCAGGAAACCTCCTCTTTATTAAGGCCTCTAACGACCTCTATGTATACAACCAAAACGACCAAAGTATACAGACATTCAGTAAGGCAGACTATCTGAATGATTGTAAAATACAACGCATCGCTTACAATAAGACCGCCAAACGCCTGCTTATCATCTACAGCAACTTCAATATTGACTTGATGAATGTCAGTAACTTTGAGGTAACCAATCTTTCCGATTACTACACAGCATCAACCACAGGGGATAAAACTATAAACAATATCTATATGTATGGCAAATATGCCTATGTAAGTAATGGTTTCGGTATTGTGAAGTTGAATATGACTGATATCGAGATAACAGACACCTACAATCTCGGCTTCCCTGTCAACTGGTGCGAAATTGAAGGAAACACCATTTATGCTTACAGTTCTGCAAAGGGAAAATATAGCGCATCCCTGTCCAGCAACTTATTAGACAAGAACAACTGGAAGAAAGTTGGAAATTATGTTGCTAAAGCACAAGAAGATAAAAGTGAGTTAAAACAACTCGTAAGCACCCTTAATCCAGGAGGCCCGAAATACAACTACTTTGGTTTTTTAAAATACGCAAATAATCAATTATATACTTGTAATGGAAATGTGGGCGGACAAAAGGATGCCTGCATTCAAATCTTAGGGAAAGACAATTGGAACATATATCAAGATGACAATATCTCCAACATTACAGGTGTGGGATATAAAGATCTCGTATGTATAGATTATGATCCTTTAGACATCAAGCATGTTTTTGCAGGAGGTAGAAATGGGCTTTATGAGTTCTATGATGGAAAATTTGTTAAACATTACAACCATACAAATTCTCTTATAGAAATCGTTGGAGGTTTACAGAATAATGCAGAATATGAACTTGTACAAGGTATCAAATATGACGCTTCGGGAAACCTATGGTTATTAAACAGCGAAGCTCCCAACAGTTCATTAATAGAATACAGTAAAGATCAAGAATGGATTTCTCGATCTAAATCTGAACTTATGAAATATGAATCTTACGGAGTCAAGAATAAGAGTTTAGCTACACTACAAAGCATGATGATAGACAGCCGAGGATTGCTTTGGTTTGTCAATAACCATTGGGCAAATCCTTCGTTCTTCTGCTATCAGTTTCCCACCAATAATACCGATGATGGAGTCATTAAGGCATTCACCTCTATCACCAATCAAGATGGTACGACCATCAGTAACATATTTGGCATAAGCTGCATCGCAGAAGACAAAAACAAGAACTTATGGATAGGCACCAACCAGGGACCTTTCCTCTTAGAAAGCAATCAGATTACAGCAGACTCTCCAGTATTTACCCAGGTAAAAGTGCCCCGTAACGATGGTACCAATTATGCTGACTATCTATTGACAGGCATGAACATCTCATGCATTGCTATAGACAAAGCCAACAGAAAATGGTTTGGTACCAAAAACAATGGAGTATATCTTATCAGCAGTAACAACTTAGAGCAATTAAACCATTTTACCACATCGAATAGCAAATTATTATCAGACAATATAGAAGCTATCGCTATCAATGATGATACGGGTGAAGTTTATATCGGTACAGAAAACGGATTATGCTCCTACATGAGCGATTCTAATTCCAGCAATGAAGAAATGACCAAAGATAATGTCTGGGCCTATCCAAATCCTGTAAAACCTGATTATACTGGTCTTATTACAATAACAGGCCTTTCCCTTAATGCCAATATAAAAATAGTCACATCTAATGGAACTTTAGTACACCAAGGAAAAAGCTCTTCTGGAATTTACCAATGGAATGGCACAGACCTGAAAGGTAAAAAAGTAGCCAGTGGTATTTATATGGTAATGACTGCAACTGAAGAAGGAGACAAAGGTGTCGTATGTAAAATCGCAATTATTAATTAATGAGAAATAAAAATCCATATATCTTAGGTATCATAATAAGTGCCCCTTTCATTCTTTGGGCAATATTACTCATATTGCCAACATTTGATGACTGGACCACTCTATCTATGCCTAACTATGCCCTTGACTATCAAACATACATATTTCCTTTGGGAATGACATGGCGTCCTTTTGATGCCATCATGGGATATGTCAATGCCATAGACTACCATCTTTATCCTACACTGAACCATGTACTGATATTCATGGCACATATGGGTAGCACCTTTGTCATATACAAACTTACTGAAGTTTTAGAATTCAACAAGACATCAAGAAACATAGCAACCCTATTTTTCTATATATCTCCATGCACAATGGGAACCATCCTTAGTTGTGATGCTTTAAACCAAAGCTACTCGCATCTATGGGGAATATTATCTGTCTTTTTGTATTTAACAATAAACGGAAAGAAAAAATACATAGCATGGGTTGTCTGCACTTATATGTCTGTTCTGTCCAAAGACAATGGATTAGCATGGGCCATTGTACCACCAATCATGGCACTTACTTTTGACAAAATCGACAAAAAAACATGCCGGAAAGAACTTGTCTTCGGTTTTGCAATAGCTCTGTCATACTGTATTGTCCGTTTTTCATTGCCATACACATATATTAAAAATGGCAGTTACGAGGAAGACGTAGTCAGTATTCATAGCAGAATCAAAGGACTGGTTAACTGGATTAGTTATACTTGGTTTGCTGCAGATTATATATCTATCGTAAACAAACCAAACAGAAATCTCTATATCGGTTTCTTAACGATACTTCTGTCTTGTGCGTTCATGGTTAAAATTTGGTGGAATAAAACGATTTGGCATCATAAACAAATATGGCTGCTGATTGCAGTCTTGTTCATTGTTGCCTCACCACATTTATTAATCAGCATGAGCATTATGAATGCTTATAGTTCGTTAGGTATAGCAGCTATCATCATAGGATATTTATGCCATAAGTATCAAAAAAATAAGCCTCAACTTCAGACTTTATTTTTCTTATATTTGACAGCAGCTATCATAACCGACGTTCATCATTGGTATATGGCATGGCAAACATCCCTTCCCAGCAAAAGTATAGCAGAAGAAATTGTAAGAAAAACCGAAAAACCTGTAAATAAGGTATATTGTATCCTGATTCGTGACGATATGCCAAAATTTTCATCTTTCTGTGTACCGACCGAAGAAGCTATAGGATGGGGAATATCTGTTTGGGCAGTAACTGCCTATAAATGGCCTGCAGAAATAAGAGACACGACTTTGGAACGTACACCAGAAGTACAACAAGAAGCCAGAAAACTTGCACAACGCATCAAAAAGAAATATGACTGCGTTTGGATCATCAATAAAGAAAACGTGGAGGTAATCAAATGAAAAAAGTATCAATCATCATCCCTTGCTATAACGAAGAGAGCAACCTCATAAATCTCTACCAAAACTTAGCATCATTTATGAATGAGCATAGCGAATATCTATGGCAGATACTTCTCATTAATGATGGAAGCCGGGACCACACCTTTGAAATCATCAAGGATATCCGAACAAAAGACAAACGCTTCTGCTACATCCATTTGTCTCGCAACTTTGGCAAGGAGAATGCCATGCTGGCAGGTTTCGACCACGTACACGGAGATTGCTGTATCATCATGGATGCAGACTTACAACATCCTATTCAGGTTATTCCCAAAATGCTGAAACTTTGGGAACAGGGATATGACGATGTGTATGCAAAGAGAAAAAAAAGAGGAAAGGAAAGTTGGTTAAGAGAAAAACTTTCCATCACTTATTATAAGATTTTACAAAAAATCGCAAACGTAGACATTCTTCCCAACGTCGGCGACTTCCGCCTGCTTGACAGAAAATGTATCAACGCACTGAAAGAACTTCGCGAAACTCAGAGATATACTAAAGGACTATACTGCTGGATAGGATTCAACAAGAAAGAGGTAGAATTTGAACAAGGGGATAGGACAAATGGCACATCATCTTTCAACTATCGCAAGCTTTTCAATTTAGCGATAGAGGGCATCACATCCTATTCCATTGCTCCTTTGCGAATATCTACATTATTGGGAATTATCGTGTCTATTTCAGCATTTTTCTATATGTGCTACATTTTTTTCAAGACTATCATATTAGGTGAACCTGTACATGGTTTCCCTACGCTCATTATTGTCATTCTCTTTTTGGGTGGCATACAACTCCTTTCTTTGGGAATCATTGGAGAATACTTAGGCAGAATTTTTATAGAAACAAAACACAGACCCGTATATATTATTAACGAAAAAGAAGGGGTATGAAACGATTAACGACAGGACAAAAGTATCAGTTAGCATATATATCAACAATAGGAATATTATACTATATTCTATGTCATCTCGCACCCATAACGTTGTCTGATGATGTATTATATAAATTTGTATGGCCCCACGACAGCGAGTCATACAACAGACCCATAGCATCAATTCTCGACATTATTGAATCACAATACATCCACTATCAAGTAGTCAACGGAAGAAGTATAATACATTTTTTCATACAATTATTTGATGGAATAATAGGTAAAGAGGCATGCAATGTTATAAGCAGTATATTGTTTGGCTGCCTTATTTGTATGACTACAAGAATGGCATCACAAGGCAAAAACACGCTGTTTGGACTTTCCATCACATCGGCTATGCTTTTTCTGCTTATACCTGGATTTCATAATGAATTCTTATTTTTTGCAGCACTATTCAACTATTTATGGGCAACCGTAGCAACCATGTGCTTTGTTTTCATGTTAAACCATATTAAAGAGAAAAGCATGTCAGTATACATATTAGGCCTGTCAATGTCCTCGTTTTTCTTTGGTTGGTTACACGAAGGTATTACGTTTCCCATAACATTAACTCTTATCATATATTGCATCCTTAACTATCACAAACATAAGATATTCAAATCGCCCATATTCTATTGTACGGTATTTTATGCTTTAGGAACCTTCGTTTGTCTCTCATCTCCTGGAACCATACAACGTATAGGACAACAAGACTCCTTATGGCAGTTAATGACACAAAAAATCATATTTGGTGGAGTTAATTTACTTCATCTACGTGTATCATATCTTATGTTGGCTGTTTCTCTCCTTTTATTCTATAAGAAGAGAACTATTTGGAAAGAGCACTTCAATCGTTATAAGTATTTTTACTTGACATGGATTTTCACATTTATACCAGTATTTGGCAGTGGAGCCACCGAAACAAGAGTGATATTCTATACAGAATTCATCGCTACGATAATCGTTATAAACTTACTTATAAGCATTCATAAATATCAGAAAGGCCTAACCATAGGCTGTAATGTCGCCATGCTTTTGATGTACGTACCCGTCTTGCACTATTCATTAGAAAACTATAAAAATGATCAATACATTCTACAACAACTGAAGACGCCCCAAGTAGAGATTGTCTCTGTGCCTCAAATAAGGCCAGCCACCAACCCTATCCTCACAAGTGTATTCGACAATTACATACGAGAGCCCGTCAAGTTTGGGCCTTTTGAATTGGCGCAAGGATTCGTACAGAACAACCCATACATAAAGTGCATAAAGGTATTGTTCGATAAAGACAAATTATACTTTCTTCCAAAAGATATTGTAGAAAAAATGAAAAGAAATCAAATAAAAAAGACATTTTTCACCTACAATACGCATAAGGAATTAATGGTGCTGGAAATCAAGGCTAATTGTCAAATTAAAGAAGTTAAACTCTTATTAAAAGACGAAGACCTCAATTCTCTTCCTTTTTACAAGAGAATCTTGGCTTACAGAGAACACTCATACATTGTACCAGAAGGCTATTATGATACCTTGTCGTATCATCAAAAAAAATATCTCATTGTCTGTTGTCCTACCAGGAACATTGCGAGAAGAATCAAGAATATTGCCTACCGTTACAAATAATCGGGGCATAAAAGCCTTACTGCGACTTCGGGTAACAATCAGTTACCAAATGAGATTTTAGCCAAATAAGTTTGCTATCACATTATATTTCAGTAACTTTGTAGGCATGAAACTAAGCATCATCATACCAGTCTATCACACGCAAGACACGCTGCCAAGATGTCTTGACAGCATCTTGCAACAATCATTCACCGACTATGAGATGATTCTCGTAGACGATGGATCGACTGATACGTGCCCGAGAATTTGTGATGAATATGCAGCAAGAAATAAGAATATCGTAGTTATACACAAGGAAAACGGAGGATTAAGCGATGCACGCAATGCTGGAATTCTACAAGCCAAAGGAGAATATATTACTTTCATAGACAGCGATGATACGATAGCAGAAGACTCTCTTTCACTCGTCATAGAAAAAATAATCACGTATCCTGAAACAGATATTTTGGAATATCCTGTAATGGAAAGATTAGGAAACGGTCCAAAAGAACATTTGCTGTCTTTTAAAGAAAAAGAATATCAAAATGCCATTGACTATTGGCTGGAAGAGAAAGCATACAACCACACTTATGCCTGGAATAAGATATATAAACGTGCTTTATTTGAACATATATGCTTTCCTAAAGGAAAAAATTTCGAGGATGTCCTGACTGTCCCATATCTCATAGGCCTTCTGCCATATCATGGGAGTTTCATTACTCCTAACATCAGAACTACAAACATTGGTTGCTATGAATATCGGTGGAATGCCAAAGGCATCACGGCAAATGCAACATACAAGGATTTATACAATCTGTATGATGGTCATACCCAAAGTCTTCAAGCCATTATGAACAAAATCGGGAGTCAAGAGAAACTAGTCCAGAAATATAGCCTTTCTCTGCAAATTTTCATGACACAAATTCTTAATGTCTTGCTCGACCTCTATGAGTTATCGGGACAATACGAAAATAATCCACCAGTTATCCACCATGTTGAAAAACTTGGTAAATCGGTGAAAATCAAAGTTTTTAAACTAAGATTACTTAACATTATAGGTTATCATAACCTATGCAGACTTAACAAATTCGTACACAGATTATATAGAAGAAAATAATATGATTGCAAATACACAAATACCTTTAGTAAGTTTCATCATCACAACTTACAACCTACCATTAGAATATCTTGTGGAATGTCTGAAAAGCATCCTGCAACTCTCTCTCAACTCAAGAGAAAGAGAAATCATTCTGGTAGACGACGGAAGCGATATTTCGCCCATCAACGATTTAGTGGAATACCAAGATGACATTATCTATATACGTCAACGTAACCAAGGTCTGTCTATTGCAAGAAACACCGGACTGCAAAATGCTTCTGGCAAATATATCCAGTTTGTCGACGGAGATGACTGTCTTATCCAGGTAGGGTACGAGCATTGTCTGGATCTCTTACGCTATCACAATCCTGATATTGTACATTTCACTTCTTCAAATAAAACATTTGATAAAGAAGTTCCTTATCAGTATTCTGAACCCATAAGTGGCAGTGCTTATCTATACAACAACAATCTTCGGGCTGCAGCTTGGTGTTATACCTTCAAGAGAGATCTCTTGAAGCAACAACGTTTCACTCCTGGTATTCTGCATGAGGATGAGGAGTTTACTCCTATACTTTTTTTAAAGGCAGAGCGCATCATAACAACAGATACAAAAGCTTACTATTATCGTGAGAGAGAAGACTCTATTATGCATAAAACAGAAGATAAGCGTCATTATCTCAAACGACTGGCCGATACGGAGAAGGTAATTTTCCAACTACAAGAGAAATCAAATTATCTTTCAGAACCAGAGCGTATCGCTCTCAACCGACGAATAGCCCAACTCACCATGGACTATCTGTACAATACTATCGTATTGGCAAAGAACTACAAACATTTAGAAAAAAATATCAAGAGATTGCATGATAAAGGATTGTTTCCGCTTCCTGATAAAAAATACACGAAGAAATATCAGATATTTGCAAAAGCCATCAATAACAAGATTACCAGAAAAATCCTATTCTACACTCTTTTAAAATTGAAATAAGAGAAAGCCAATGATGAAAATTCTTCTTTTGGGCGAATATAGTAATGTGCATGCCACGCTTGCTGACGGACTTCGCAAGCTGGGGCATCAGGTAACCGTGCTTTCTAATGGTGACTTCTGGAAAAATTATCCACGAGACATCGACCTGGTACGAAAACCAGGGAAGAAGGGAGGTATTATCTATTTAGCCAAGTTGCTGAAGGTCTTGCCCAAACTGCGCGGATACGACATTGTGCAACTCATCAATCCAATGTTCTTAGAATTGAAGGCTGAACGCATATTCCCCATCTATCGTTACCTTCGCCGGCACAACAAGAAAATCATCCTTGGCGGATTCGGTATGGACTATTATTGGGTCAATGTATGCTGCAAAGACAAGCCTCTGAGATACAGCGACTTCAACATCGGAAACCAACTACGTACCAATGCTGACGCCTTGAGAGAAAGAAAAGACTGGATAGGAACAGAAAAGGAACGCCTCAACAAGATGATAGCAAAGGACTGCGACGGAATCGTTACCGGCCTGTATGAATATTGGGTATGCTATAAGCCTTCTTTTCCAGATAAAACAACATTTATTCCCTTCCCCATCCGACCTTACGCCCAGCAGGCAGATATCAAAGGTCAGACACCCGATAAAGTAAAACTTTTCATCGGCATCAACAAGAACAGAAGTGAATACAAGGGAACCGACATTATGCTGAAAGCTGCACAAGATATAGCTGAGAAATACCCTGAAAAGGTGGAACTCCGCATAGCAGAAAGCGTTCCCTTTGCCGAATATATTGAGATGATGAACGGTAGCGATGCCATCCTCGATCAATTATACAGCTACACACCTTCCATGAATCCTCTGGAGGCCATGGCAAGAGGAATCATCTGTATAGGAGGAGGAGAACCCGAAAACTACGAGATTCTGCACGAGGAACATCTGCGCCCCATCATCAATGTACTGCCCAATTATGAAAGTGTTTACCATCAGTTGGAACACTTCATCGAGAATCCCCAACTGATTCCTGAACTCAAAAGACAGGGTATAGAATACATTAGCCACCATCACGACTATGTGAAGGTGGCTAAAGAATATGAAGCTTTTTATCAAAAAATACTCGCTTAACAGGTCTTTCCGTTATCGCCTTATGCCTGTATCTTCTTTGCTCTTCTGAAGCTGGAGGCGATGCTCCATACACCGAGAAGAATAAGAGGAATGCTGAGAATCTGTCCCATATCCATAGGCAGACCAGCCTCGAAGGCTACCTGAATCTCCTTCGTGTATTCGATGAAGAAACGGAAGGTAAAGATAAGAGTAAGACACAGACCAAAATAAAGACCAGAGCCTACGCTCTTAGGCCCCTTCTTCTTGTAGATAAAGAAGATAAGGAGGAAGATGATGAGATAGGCTATAGCCTCGTAGAGCTGTCCTGGATGGCGGGGATATTGGTCTTCCTTGACAAAAATGAAAGCCCATGGCACATCGGTCACCTTGCCGATAATCTCGGAATTCATCAGGTTGCCGATGCGGATAAAGGCGGCAGCTATGCCCGAGCAAATGCCCATATTGTCGAGCACTACCCATCCTTTTACCTTCAAGTTACGGCAATAGAGCCAAATGGCTACAAACAAACCAATCACTCCTCCGTGGCTGGCCAATCCCTCATAGCCGGTAAACTTCCAACTACCGTCAGGAAGATGGTGCATAGGAATCAGCATCTCTACAACATGATCCCACTGACTGAGAAAATACTCTGGCTGATAGAAAAGGCAATGCCCCAAACGTGCACCCGCCAATATACCGATAAAGATATAGATGAAAAGTGGTTCAAACTTCTCATCGCCTATCTTCTGCTGCCTGTAAAGGCGCTGCATCAGCAGATAACCCAACAGCAAGCCTACAAGCCAGCAAGTGGCATAGTAACGCAATGCTATCGGACCCAAATGAAACAGAATGGGATCAGGATCCCAAACAATATAATTGAGCAGATTAGCCATCATTTCTATATTATAATAGAAGTGGTGAAAAACGCGCAGGGTTAATCACCACACATTATACATTATATATTATTATACATTGAATCTGAAGTGCATGATGTCGCCATCCTGCACAACATACTCTTTTCCTTCGATACCGAGCTTGCCTGCCTCACGTACAGCAGCCTCAGAGCCATACTTGATATAGTCGTCGTACTTGATCACCTCGGCACGAATAAATCCTTTCTCGAAATCGGTGTGAATTACACCCGCACACTGTGGAGCTTTCCAGCCCTTGTGATAGGTCCAGGCCTTCACCTCCATCTCGCCGGCTGTGATGAATGTCTCCAGATTCAGCAGGGCATAAGCCTTCTTGATGAGACGGTTCACGCCACTCTCCTCCAGACCGAGTTCCTCCAAGAACATCAACTTGTCCTCGTAAGTTTCGAGCGATGCGATGTCTTCCTCTGTCTTGGCTGCGATAACCATGCACTCGGCACCTTCCTCCTTGGCCATCTCCTCTACTCTTTTGCTGTACTCATTGCCAGTCTTGGCCGAAGCCTCATCCACATTGGCAACATAGAGAACTGGTTTGGTTGTGAGAAGGAAGAGGTCGTGAGCCACTTTCTGCTCCTCTTTGCTCTCGAAAGTCACGGCACGGGCATTCTTTCCCTGCTCCAACACTTCCTTATAAGCTTCGAGCACAGCCACCATCACCTTGGCATCCTTGTTTCCTGCTGCTGCAGTTTTCTGCTGCTTGGAAAGCTGAGACTCAATAGTTTCCAAGTCCTTGAGCTGCAACTCGGTATCGATGATACTCTTGTCCTCTAATGGATCTACGGCAGCACCACCTTCACGAACAATATTGTCATCGTCAAAACAACGTACAACATGGATGATAGCATCACACTCACGAATATTTCCCAAGAATTTATTTCCAAGGCCCTCACCCTTGCTGGCACCTTTTACCAATCCTGCGATGTCTACAATCTCACATGTAGCAGGAACGATACGACCTGGATGAACTATCTCTGCCAATTTGTTAAGGCGCTCATCGGGTACGGTGATGACGCCCAAGTTTGGTTCGATAGTACAGAAAGGGAAGTTGGCTGCCTGTGCCTTTGCACTCGACAGACAGTTGAACAATGTGGATTTTCCTACATTAGGAAGACCCACAATACCACATTTTAATGCCATTTTATCTTTAAACGTTTAAATTTCTTCGTGCAAAGGTACATTTATTTGCAGACACTACAAAATAATTCATGGTAAATAAATGAAAAATAATCATAGGGATCTTGCGTACTTCAGAAAGATTGTTGTATTTTTGCGCTTATGAAAAATAAAATCATCATCACCATATTGACTCTCTGCATCTGCAGTTGCCAGTACAAGAGTAGTCACACATCCTGCAACACTCCACAAGGTTCTGTTGTCCAAGAAACAAAGTTGATAAGCACAACCCCTGTCAAGAATCAGGGCAAGAGTTCTCTATGCTGGGCATACGCCATGCTTGCCACAATGGAGAGCGAGCACATCATGAAGGGCGATTCGGTCAACCTGTCTGTGGCTTATATTGCCAGAATGATGCTGCAGGAGAAGGCCGTAGAATACTACTTTTCTAAAGGGACCAAGCCCATCAGCATGAGAGGCATGGCGCCCATGCTGATACATTATATAAATAAGTATGGTATAGTTCCCTACGACAGTTATGAGGACAAGAAGGATATCGACATGAGAGTTCTGCGCCGCAAGGTGGAGTTTCTGTGCCGCAATGCCATTGCCCAACAAATAGGTATAGAGAAACTGAAAAGCAGGCTCAACCGTCTTTTCGATGACGAGATGGGCTATATGCCTGCCAAGACTGTATATATGCTCGGTGCAGAATATACGCCCGAAGAGTTTGCCAACAGCGTATGCTTCCCTGGCGAATATGAGATGCTCACCAGTTTCACACATCATCCCTTCGGCGAGAGATTTGCATTGGAAACACCCGACAACCAGACCCAAGAAGTTTTTCTTAATGTGCCCATCGACCAGCTGATGCAATACATCCGTAACGCCATCAGCCACGGACATCCAGTTTGCTGGGAGGGAGACATCAGCGAGGAAGGTTTTCGTCATCCCCGACATGGTTTTGTAGACGTTCTGCCTTCTCAGCTTCCCACCACACAGGCGTCACGCCAAAGAGAATTCGAAAGTCTGAAAACCACCGACGACCACGTGATGGAAATCATCGGCATGATCAGCAAGAACCATCGTAACTACTATGTATGCCGCAACTCCTGGGGCAACCATTGGGGCAAGGCAGGACACATCTGCCTCTCAGAAGACTATCTGCGCCTTAAAACCATAGCTGCAGTTATCAGTAAAGAAGCACTAAAATAGCTGTTTTTGCTTGTGCACGCACACAAACAGTTGATTTAGGTCAAAAAAAAGGAGTTTTTCTTGCTTTTCCCATCAATTATTTTGGCAGTTATCTCTAATCGTCGTACCTTTGCATCGTCAATAAGACAAAAGGTTATTAGGTTTTTAGGTTAAGATTGTTAGTTGTTTAGGTTTTAGTTAGTAAATTTAAGGTAGATTAAAAAGATTGTTTATTCAAGGACAACAGGTATTAGAAAAGTAAGGTAAATAAAAGATTGTTTATTCAAGGACGACGAAACAGAGTGTGAAACTTGCGAAAGCAGAACACTTTTTGAGTTATGAAAAATTTGGGAATATAGTATTCTAAGTACGCAATTTCGACAAAGTTCGGAGTTGCGTATTTTTTTTATCATTTTATTTTGTTTAACCAACGAAAAGTCGTATTTTTGCACATAACATTAAAATAAGATATGTATTATGGCTAAACATCCCCTTTGGAATGAAGAATACTGGCTCTTGCTGCTACAATTGTATCAGAAGAAGCCCATGGGTGTAAAACCGCTCTATTCGAAAGGTATGGTAGACCTAAGCCTGGAGTTGCACATACCACCCACCTACCTGCATGAGCAGATGTTCAAGCTGAGAATGATGACACCTCGCATCACACGGCTATGGGAGAAGTATGCCAACAAGCCAGGCAAGCTGTCTCACGACATCAAGATGCTCAGAAAGATGCAAGGCTACGGCAATGCAGAGGCATTCTACCAGGGAGTGAAGCTCAACGAAACATTCGAGCGCGACTGGGAGCCGCTTGAGGCTGACCCCACCCTCACGCCCGTGAAGCTCATCATCATACTCGATCTCTACTTCCAGCTCACCCCTATCACCATGGTGGCTGAGACGCCAGAGATTATCGATCTTGCCAAACTGATACATACCACACCGGAGAAGATAGCCGACGTGATGAGCATATACATATTCTGCGACCCGTATCTCAACCGAGAAGACGTGCTCATCAGTCCTCTGCTCAACGACTGCAGTGCCATCTGGCAACGATATGGGAACGGCAATCCTGACAAACTCTATCAGCTTGCCACAGAACTGAAAATTTACTTCAAAAAACAATAAATACAACTCACACCAAGTAAAAATGGCTCAGAAACTCATTCAGACACAAGAACAGAAGCTTCAACAGCTGCAAAAGCTCTCTGCCCAGCAAATGTTGCAGGTGAAACTCTTGGAAATGCCACTTACCGAATTAGAAGACAGCATCAATGCTGAGCTGGACGACAATCCAGCCCTGGAAAGCGAGAATCCAGACGACATGCTGGCAAATGACACAAACGAAAACGATCATTTGCCGGAAGACAACGACTCGCATAACAATGACGAGGAGGACGACTACGAGGCACAGACAGAAAAGGAGGAAAGAGAAGATGCTCTCGACTCGGCACTGGAAAACATAGGACGCGACGACCTGATGCCCGACTATAATTCAGACCGAAACAACAAGCAGGATGCCGACTACGAGGAAATGGTTTACGGCGACACCATCTCCTTCTACGACAAGTTGAAGGAGCAGATGGACATGCAGATGCTCGACGATACCGAAAAGCAGATCATGGAATATCTCATCGGATCACTCGACGACGACGGCCTGTTGCGCAAAGACCTCGACAGTATTTGCGACGAACTCGCCATCTATCAGAATATAGACGTCAGCGAACAGAAGTTGGAGAAGATATTGCACATTCTGCAAACCTTCGACCCGGCCGGCATCGGAGCAAGAAACCTGCAGGAATGTCTGCTTTTACAAGTGAAACGCATGCCTAAGGGCGTGTTGCGAAAGTCGATGGAAGAAGTATTCACCGACTACTACGACGAGTTCACCAAGAAGCATTGGGACAAGATAAAGACAGGACTTGAACTGAACGACACCCAGCTCGCCACCCTGCAGGAAGAGATACGCAAACTTAACCCTAAGCCGGGAGCATCGTTAGGCGAGACCGAAGGCAGAAACCTGCAACAGATAACGCCCGACTTCATCGTCGACACCAACGACGACGGCACGGTGACATTCTCGCTCAACCGGGGCAATATGCCCGAGCTGACCGTCTCCACCTCATTTACCGACATGATAGACACCTACAAAAAGAACAAGGGAAACATGAGCCGGCAGGACAAGGAGGCATTGCTCTATGCCAAGGAGAAAGTTGACAAGGCACAAGGATTCATCGAAGCCATCAGGCAACGCCGACACACACTCATCGTCACGATGAAAGCCATCATCGAAAGACAGAAAGCATTCTTTCTTGATGGCGACGAGGCCGACTTGAAGCCTATGATTCTCAAGGATATAGAAGAACGTACAGGACTCGACAAAAGTACCATATCGCGTGTCAGCAACATGAAATACGCCCAGACAAAATGGGGAACTTTTCCGCTGAAGTTCTTCTTTACAGACAGTTACACCACCGAAGACGGCGAGGAAATGTCGACCCGTAAAATCAAGTTGACTCTGAAAGAACTAATAGAGCACGAAGACAAGAAAAAACCTCTCAGCGATGATGCCCTTTCCAAGGTGCTGAAAGAAAAAGGGTTCCCTGTAGCCCGCCGCACGGTAGCCAAATACAGAGAGCAGTTGGGCATTCCTGTAGCAAGGCTTAGAAAATAGATGCAAGGCTTAGAAAACAAAAAGATTGTTATGAAAGAAAAGAATATCATATTGACAGCACGCATCATGAGCATGCTTTTCACACCGTTCTATCTGCCCTTGGTAGGACTTGTGGCATTGTTTCTGTTCAGTTACATGTCGCTCCTGCCTTTGGCTTATAAGTTGCCCATGCTGCTCACCGTCTACTTGTTTACCATTCTTCTGCCTTCGGTACTTATCCATATCTACCGCCGATACCAGGGATGGAGCACTACCGAACTGGGCAAGAAAGAACGACGCATCGTGCCCTACATCATCTCCATCGTGTGCTACTTTGGGTGCTTTTTCCTGATGGAATACCGCAACACTCCCCGTGTCATCAGCATCATCTTAGTGGCTGCTTTGATTATACAGATGGTGTGTGCCTTCATCAATATATGGTGGAAGATATCCACCCATACAGCAGCCATAGGCGGTGTGGCAGGAGCCTTACTGGCTTATTCTATCAGTTTCTCGTTCAACCCCATCTGGTGGCTCTGTCTGGTACTCATCCTGGCAGGCATGGTAGGTACAGCACGAATGATACTGCGCCAACACAGCCTGTCACAGGTTGTAACAGGATTCTTCATCGGACTCGTCTGCGCCTTCCTCGTCATCTGAGGGAAAAACTGTCAGCAGGAATAATAGAAAACAAATTCAGTAAAATTATAAATATAAGAAAACAATGAAACCATTAGTTAGCATTATCATGGGCAGTACAAGCGACCTGCCTGTTATGGAAAAAGCATGTAACTGGTTGAACGACAACCAGATTCCTTTCGAGGTAAATGCCCTCTCAGCACATCGCACCCCCGATGCAGTAGAATCATTTGCCAAGGGAGCCAAGGCTCGTGGTGTGAAGGTCATCATCGCAGCTGCCGGCATGGCTGCAGCCCTGCCTGGAGTTATTGCCGCATCTACTCCACTTCCTGTCATCGGTGTGCCAATCAAGGGTATGCTCGATGGTCTTGATGCCATGCTCAGTATTATCCAGATGCCTCCTGGAATCCCTGTAGCTACTGTCGGAGTCAATGCTGCTCAAAATGCAGCCATCCTTGCTGCCGAGATGATTGCTCTCTGCGATGAGGAAGTGGCTCAGAAGGTAGAAGCATGGAAGGCTGGCCTTGGTGCCAAGATTGAGAAAGCCAACAAAGACTTGGCGGAAGTGAAGTTTGAGTACAAGTGCAACTAACATGGTAGACTTATTCAATTACACTCGCCGTGCCTCTTCTGTGGCTCATATCGGATCACTCGACTTAGGCGGCGACAATCCCGTACGCATCCAGTCGATGACCACCACCAATACCAATGATACCGAGGCTTGCATACGTCAGGCAGAGGAAATCATCAAGGCTGGTGGCGAGTTGGTACGCTTTACCACACAAGGTTCACGGGAGGCAGAGAACATGAAGAACATCAATGCCGGCATTCGTGCCGACGGCTATCTGACACCGCTTGTAGCTGATGTTCACTTCAATCCTAACGTTGCCGACGTTGCTGCTCTCTACTGCGAGAAGGTTCGTGTCAATCCTGGCAACTATGTTGATCCTGCCCGCAAGTTCATCAAGCAGGAATATACCGACGAGGAATATGCTCACGAACTGCAGAAGATAGAAGACCGATTCGTTCCATTCCTCAATATCTGCAAGGAGAATCATACTGCCATCCGCATCGGCGTGAACCATGGCTCGCTGTCCGACCGCATCCGCAACCGCTATGGCGATACTCCCGAAGGCATCGTAGAGAGCTGTATGGAGTTCCTCCGCATCTGCAAGAAAGAGAATTTCCACGATGTGGTCATCAGCATCAAGTCGTCCAATACCGTGGTGATGGTTCGCTCTATGCGCCTCTTAGTCAGCGAGATGGAGAAGGAAGGCATGAGCTATCCGCTGCATTTGGGCGTTACTGAGGCTGGTGAAGGCGAGGACGGAAGAATCAAGAGTGCTGTGGGTATCGGTGCCTTGCTTGCCGATGGTATCGGCGATACCGTGCGTGTAAGTCTGAGCGAGGAACCTGCCGCAGAGATTCCTGTAGCCCGCCATCTGGTGGATTATATCGGAAAGAAGCAGGGGCAGCTGCTGATTCCTGGCGAGGCTTGCCCCCAGTTCGACTGGCTTCGTCCTGTGCGCAGAGAGACTCAGGCTGTAGGCAATATTGGCGGAAATCAGGTTCCCGTAGTCATCAGCAACCGTATCAATGGCGAGAGCACGATTTGCGACAATGAGGATGCCAAACCCGACTATATATATATAGGTGGAAAGAAGCCTCAGCAGTTTGTGCCTGGCCAGAGCTACATCGTAGATTATAATGTCTACGAGACCCTGAACAGCAAACCAGAGACCACGGGTGCCAAGCTCTATCCTATCTTCCCTGCCATGGCTATGCCGCTCATCGCCAGCATCAGGGCTGACATCAAGTTCCTCACCTTGCAGTTTGGTACTCCAGCCGAAGAATACATCGCTTGCTTGAAGAATCATCCGGAGGTGGTAGTCATCTGCGTGAGCAATCACCAGAACCGACTTGGCGACCAGCGTGCCCTGGTACACGAGATGATGAATGCCGGCTTGAAGAACCCTGTCATCTTCGCAGAGATGTATCAGCACAGCAAGGAGGAGAAGAGCGACTTCCAGTTGGAAGCCGCAGCCGACATGGGAGCCTTGATGATAGACGGTCTGACCGACGGCATCTGGCTGATGAACAATGGCGACATCCCTGCCCAGACCATTGATGAGACTGCTTTCGGTATTCTCCAGGCTGCCCGTCTGCGTACCAGCAAGACCGAGTATATCAGTTGTCCGGGTTGTGGCCGTACGCTCTACGACCTTCGCGAAACCATTGCCCAGATCAAGGAAGCCACCAAGCATCTGAAGGGCTTGAAGATTGGCATCATGGGCTGTATCGTGAATGGTCCTGGTGAAATGGCAGATGCCGACTATGGCTATGTAGGTGCCGGTCCCAACAAGGTAAGCCTATACCGCAAGCAGGTTTGCATAGAGAAGAATATCCCGCAAGAAGTGGCAGTAGAGCATCTGCTTGCCCTCATTGATGCGGATAAGAAATGAGTCCACAGCATCATCAACCTAAGAACTGATGTCCACAGATACTTTTCTCCATGTCTCGGCAGAGCGTGGAGAAAGTGTCGAAAAGGGACTCCGACCACTTCTTCATGCCAAAGATTTTCTTCTTCTCCAAGAACATCTCCTTGTCCCACTGCGTATAGTTGTACTCGGAGAATACCCTGATGAGGTTGTGGTGCTAATTTATTGAAAAAATAAGCAGAAAATATGGGATTATTCTTTTTTTGTGGTAAAGTTTACATCGTGATGTATTTTTTGTATCTATAAGATTTCATATCAGATACTTTTTGGATTTACCATTGAGCATGTGCTCATACGTAAAAAGTTTTTTATGAAAAAAGTGTCAAAGTATCATTTTTGGCTGAACGTAGAGATAAATTGCTGATATATAATAAGATAGAAGAATGATACTTTTTCGTTTATTTTACAAGAAGTATCATAGAAGTATCATAAATCTGATAGAAGTATCATAAAAAACGTCATCTAAGTATCACAAAATCGTCATGAGGCATTATGCATAAAAGCAAAGCCGCTGATCTGCACGGAGTGCCCAAGAATCGCCCGACTTTTGGGCACTCTGTGAACACCGCACGGGCAATCAATGCCCGACGGTTGTTCTGTTGATGCCCATCTCTTGGTCAGTCGATGCCCGACGCTTGTTCACTGAGTGCCCACTTGATGGGCAAGACAGACCACCTGATGGTCTCTTACGGAACAGCTTATGTGATTTTATTCCTAATCCAGCTTGTCAATCTTTCTTCTTATTCATAGTTTGTATTGGCATTCTTTACATACAGGAAGAGTTGGTGCTAAAGTTTTTTATAAAACAGGAATAGAAGACACTTCTTTTTTAGTCTTTTAAATCGACTCAAAGCCGAATTTAATGATGTTTCTTGCGATTTATGATACTTTTATGATACTTCTTGTAAAATAAACGAAAAAGTATCATTCTTGTATTGTACAGTGTATCAGATGCTTATAAGAATATCGTGCTAAATAATGATACTTTGATACATTTTCTCGCAAAAAACACACTCATGCGCAAGTAATTATTTTCAATACATCTTTCATATTATCCAGCAGATAACTGATAGTCTTGTCTTCCATTTCTTGAGGAAAACCAAATCAAGCTTCGGCAATAGAGCCGATGATGACTCCGAAGGTATCGCTGTCGCCACCATGAGAAATGGCAAGGCGAATGGCATCCTCGAAGAATGAGGATAGTGTGATGATATGGAATGACAAGGGAACTGCATCCATACAGGTCTCATCGAAGTGTCCCTTGGGGTAAGCTCTTGTGTCGAAGTCAGGATAATAGCTTGCTGCTATTTCTTTGATTCTTTCAAGGCTTCATGATCTTCTTCTTGAAATCTTGCTGATTGTTTGTAACACATTGATACTCAATTCTAATTGGTGATACGATATAACGAAAGGAACAAATTAGGAACAACAAAATTGAGAAACCCCAAAAATGAGTATGAGAAAACATAAATTAACACTGAAAACAACGATAATTTTCCGATTTTGTCATTAGAATGTGCTATCTGAGGCTGACTGATTTCTTTATTTAAGTGGTCGTTTTTCATCTGTCACAGATGTAAATGTCTTCAAAAATGCAGCAAGATTGAATAAATATAGCATTAAATACTATATTCTAAATATTATTTTGTATCTTTGTGGTAAAATTGAGAAAAATGAAGTTGAACAGAATAAAAACAGTCTTGGTCGAAAAGGATTTATCACAGAAATGGCTTGCGGAGCAACTTGGAAAAAGTTTTAGTACGATAAATGCTTATTGTTGTAACAGACAGCAACCCAATTTAGATACATTATACAAGATTGCAAAATTGCTATCTGTAGAATTAAAAGACTTGATTGTTGACAAAACTATAGAAGAAAATGTTGAATGATGTTTTAAATAATAAGCCCTTATGGAAAACGTATTTAGAGATTATGGTAGATTTGAAAACGAATCCAACAATCAAATCATCTGTTTTAATGTAACACGTACCTATTTATTGTGTAAAAGACCCAGTTTGTATGAATGTGTAAGAAAGTATTGGAGATTGAATGGGGAACGAGCTAAAAAGGCAGAATACGTTTTTGCCATTTGTTCTGGTTACATCGTAGGGGTATTTAAGCCTACCCATTGGTTCCTTACAGATTCAAATGAATATGTAGGTCGATGGGAATTTGAAGGTGTAGAGATTTCGGACTCTCCGTATTTACATATGGATATTTCTCAACTTGTAGGAAAAAGACAAAATCCAGTATCATACATTAATATGTAATCATCATGAGAAAAGAACAATTACTTAACATATACGAAGATAATGGGTTATATGGAGCAAAAGACCAAAATGGACAGATTGTTATTACCGCACAATATACGGAAATGTATCAATTTAGTTGTGGACTTTCATTGGTTAGAAATAGTCAATATCAGTATGCTTACATTGACTACGATAATAATATTGTTATTCCATTTGGTGTATATTCTTGGTGCGAACCTAGGTTTGTTTGTGGCTATGCCAGAGTGTTAAAAGATAAATGGGGTATCATAAATACAAGAGGAGATTTAATTATCCCATTAAAATACGATAAAATATGGGCATTAAACGAAGAATACTTATGTTCCATAAAAGCATATGATGGTACACAAGAAACAAGTATCAACCTGTTAAAGCTAACATCAAACAACATGCTATTAGACGGACTTACCTATATAGCAACATATTCAGTAAACGATTTTAAAGAGCTGTCTAATTGCAGTCATGTATACATTAAAAAAGATATAGAAACCAACCAATTATTTTTCACTTATGGAACAAATATTGGTGCTGTAGCTATAAATTCTATTCCAAAAGAACCAATGTTTTCAATTGTCAGCAATAGCAACGGAAAGATATTTGTTTTACTCACAGAAAAATGCGATGTAGGAAAGACCTCATTTCCACCTTCATCTATAGAAATAAATGATGACAGTAACAAAAAAGGAAAGAAACTGGCTTCAAATTATCATAAAACTTCATTTTGGGATTATGAAAACGAGAAAATGAATGATTACGATAATTGGAGTGACCCTTTTGGTGACGAGAGAGCGTTTTATGACGGTTGGTCTAGAGAGGACGTAGAATCAGGTTTGGCTGATGCCTATGAATAAATAAAAAGAATACATTAGTGTCCGTTAAGACTGAAGGTCTTATTTGTTCAGATGGGACTACATAAAAGGAACCGACTGATTTTAGGCTAAAGCCCAAGGTCAGTCGGATTGTCATTTTCCACAACTCTGTGCAATCATCATTCCTATACCTCCAGCAACCACAAAGATACCAATCGTGAAGAAGAACCACTGGGCATAGTAACCAAGGTAACAACCATCATATTCCTTGTAGCGTTCACGGACTTTCTTCCGTTCATCAGCAAACATGGAATTGACCTCACGGATATGCATCTGCATCTCTGAGTTCATCCATTGGCGTTCTTTGGCAAACAGTTCTTGAATCTTCTGCCAGTCATCTTCCGAAAGCTCCCAGATTAAGGAAGAACATGAGCTGGAAGAACACGCGGCTTTCCAACTCCACAAAGCGGTTGTACGACACAGCTTTCGGAAAATACGACTTCATCGTACCCTTAATGAAGAACAGGTAGTAGTGCTGAAAGGAGATTACATCTCGCTGAACGGAAGCAAGTTTGTGGTTTGTGACCCAACCTACATTGGAGCACCAGTCAGTTTGGCCATGCCTAATATGGATAATGAATCCGCAAATGTCATTATTTTGGAGTAAAAACAGCCGATAGCGTGCGAAAAACGGCCGAGGCGAGATGCACTGGATAATATATCAAGATGCACTTTAGTCCGAGCAAGTCACGAACTATGCGAGTGAACAGAACGGCTCTGTCCTCACAGTTTATTTTCTCAATTATCTGCCCAAAAATGAATTTATCTGCCTCATTTTGATATCAAATAAGGCAGATAAATCGAAAATGAGGTCGATAAATTATGACAGGATCTTTTATTTGACAATATATCCTGTACCTCTTCCTTTCCCTACTTTTTGGATTTCTCCAGCATCCAGCATTTCTTTTAATGTTCGTTCGATGGTGCTGATACTGATGTCTGGGCAAAGGGCGGAAATGTCGGTCTTGGTAATCTTACCTATTCTCTTTTGGAAGATAGACTTAATGCGATCTGCTTTTGAAAGAGTTTTACCATGTAGATGCTCTACTCTGTCTTGAAACTCTTGGTAAGCTTTCAAGATGACACCAAGGTAGTAACTTGTAAAGGGTTGGTAGTCATTCTTGCTTTCATACCATCCTATGGAACTCGCTTTTAGGGCTTCATAATAGGTTTCCTTCGACTTCTCAATGAACATTTCTATACTGATGTATTTACCGACAATGTACCCACAACGATAGAGCAAGAGAAGTGTGAGCAAGCGACTCATGCGACCATTGCCGTCATTGAAAGGGTGGATGGAAAGAAAGTCGAGCACGAACATGGGTATGAGCAACAGGGCATCATACTCACTTTTGTCCAAGGCTTCGTTGAATGCCTGACAGAGATCTTCTATCGCTTCTGGCGTTTGGAATGCAGGAACAGGCTTAAATCTGATATGCTCTTTCCCCTCTCGGTCTGTTTCTGCGATGATATTATCTGTGTTCTTGAAACGTCCACCAACTTCTTTTCCACCGAAGGAGTAAAGGTCACGATGTAGTTGCAATAGGTTGTTGGGGCGAATGGAAATGTACTCATAGTTCTCATGGATGGTAGTGAGTACTTCTCGATAGCCAGCAATTTCTTCCTCTGAGCGATTTCGTGGTTCAGTTTTCTCTACGACAAGAGCATGAAGGCGTTCATCGGAGGTGTAGATTCCCTCAATACTATTGGATGCTTTGGTACTTTGTATCTTTGCAATCTCTAACAGGGCTGAAAGAGTATCTACTTGGACCGAAATATAGAGGTCTTGTTTGCCCTTGTATTCGTGAAGTGCTGCAATTTGGCTGACGATGGAAGGCGTAAGCAACTTCTTGGGGGTATCTTTGTAATCGAATTGATGCATGCCTATTGTATTTATTGGGTTTATATTATCGGTTGCAAAATTACGATAATTTTCTCAATTATTTGCCCAAAAAATGAATTTATCTGCCTCATTTTGGTATCAAATGATGCAGATAAATCGAAAATGAGGCAGAAAAACCCTACTTTGTCATAAAATCCTAATGTTTTTGATTACTTCATCACATTTTTCCTGCTTTTGAAGGGACAATACCCAATGCACCTATCACTTCCTCATAGATTTCTCGGCATTTGCTTTCCGCCATCTCCTTGGCAATCTCATCGGGATTGTCATGGAGATAGTTATCCAATATTGCTAATATATTATTAGTTTCTTGCATAAACCGATAGATAATAACAAGATATTATCAGTTGCAAAGATAGTATTTTCTGATAAAAAGTAATACTATCTTTAAGAAACTTTTAGAAAAAATCAAGTTTCGCACATCAGTTACATTTTCAGCCACAACCCCATCAATTGATCATCTATATAATAAGTAGCTTGCGAGGTAGAAACCAAGTGATATTCCAACAGTTTCTTGATGGCGCTCTGTACACTACTTGCTGAACGAAGATTATGTTTTTTAATAAAAGCAGCAGAAGTAATTTTCTTAGCCATGCCAGCTTTGGCAATAGCATACAAAAGTTCTTTTTGGGGCAAGGTTAGCCGTGAGAGAATTTCACTGAACTTACGGTCATTGTCCAATATCAATGAACGGATAATAGCATCTATCATCTCACTATCCGCAACACTCTTTGGGTCTGTTTGGTTGAAAGCCTCATGCATTACTTTCTGTATATAATATGTATTGCCACCAAAAGTATGATAAGCTAATGCAATTGCTTCCGCTTGAATATCTTTATCAAAATGATGGAATAAGCCAATGGCAAACTCGGTGTATTTGTCTATAGGAATAACATCAAGATTCATGATGTCTGCACTATTATAGAATGGTCGTGCTTTCTCAGAAAACATCTCAGTGATGAGATGTCGCTCACTTCCCGAAAATATAAAGTTGGCATTGCTGCATCTTTGGATATAAGTACGGAGAACTGCTTCCATATTTTTCTCTGGATAATAGCCAATCTGCTGAAACTCATCTATCGCAACAATACATTTTTTGTCTGCTTGCTCCAAACAAGCAAATATCTCCTCCAAGGTATAGAGGGGATTGGAAATATCGCCAAGGGAGAGGTTGAAAGTAGGTGTATTGGAGATTGGGTCGTATCCAAAACAGCCATTGATGGATTTCAAAGTATTGACCACCATCTTTAGCAGCTTAGTGCTACGACGAGCAGCTTGCTCAAACACAGCCTTGCCTAACTCAAAGGCAAACTCATTGATACTGGATGTGCGAAGAATATCTATGGAAATAGAAATAAAATTATCCTTTATAATAGGCGAATCCAAGCAAAAGTCAATAAGTTTACTTTTGCCCACACGTCTTGCCGCCATTATGACAATATTCTCACCATTGGTGATTTTTGTGATGATTCTTTTGGCTTCTTGCTTTCTGTCGCAGAAGTACTCTGGCTTGATGTATCCAGTTATGATAAAAGGATTCTCCATATTCTTCTATGTTTTGATTTCCGCATGCAAATATAATTATTTGTTTTAAATTATGCAAACTGCATAATTTAAATTACATAATCTTAACAAGTAGAAAGAGAATTTCCAACAGATGATATACACTAACCTTTACTATCGATTGCTTGATTCAATACACCATCAAAGAAACTGTACAACTGCAAAAAACGTTTTCTGAGAACAAACACATTGATAGGATGATTAAACTCTTTAACTTTCACTTTTCCAAGAGAACCAACATCAAAGCTATACCTAAAAGTTGTTGCACTCTTATCCACGTCATCCAACTCATGTAATAAACGACTTATGTTTTCAACATCTTCTCCTGAAGATAAATGAGGGCGTAAACTTTCAAATAAAGAAGAGAGGTTATGTCCCAAACACATTTTTCCATATTCTTTTAAGATAGCTTTTATAGTAAGTTCCAAATAATGTCTAAAACAGAATAAAGCAGGGAAAATATAGGTGTCATGTACCAAGTTATCATTCGACAATATTATACTATTTAATAAAAGTAATGCACAATTTGCATAGCCTTCCTCTATCAACCCATACGATAGAATACTTCTTGGGAAACCTTCGTCAAAAAGTTTATCTGTCTTTGTTAATGGTGGCAAATACAATGACATCATATTTGCATCTTTCTCAGTTATCAAGTAAAACTCCCTAAGGACTTTACGCTCCATTTGAGCCTTGATAAACTTTTTGTATTTCCGTTTAAGCTGATACCGCTTAATCTTTTTTCTTTTTCTCATATTTCTAAAAAATAAATGGATTCGCAAGAAGTTATGTGCTCGCTCCTTGTGAATCCCATTTAATAGTTGTACAACTTATTTTACAAGTACTTTTTTAGATATATTTCCTGCTTTTACTATGTAAATACCACCTTGGGTAACAGGTATGACGCTTTGACCAGACACTGTACCATCATAAACAAGACTTCCATTAGTTGTACTTACAATAGCTGGCTGCATAGTATTGTTTGCTGTAGAAATCAGAATATTCTTTCCATTAACTGCAACACTTGCATCATCATTATCAGCCTTAATGGTTATAACCTTTGTTGGGTCTTCCTGAATAACAGTAAATGGGAAAGAAACTGTTTCTGATACATCAAACTCATCAACCTTAGCATAAGCTGTAAGAATGTACTTTGTTGACGGCATGATAGGTTCATCATATTTAGCTTCTTCTACATTATCAATAGCTTTCAAAGAATAGTATATGTCTGCATCTTTGGTGTCACAAGTGATATTTATCTTGTTATCAATTATAGAAACGACAGGAACTTTGCATGGCACTCTCGTCAATTGCTTTTCCACTATGGTATTAAAATTCTTCCAATATTCACCTACATAATACCAAGATCTTGAACCCTTCTGAACATACAATATGGTATTATTATAAATGTTATCACTAAAAGAAGATTGACATGCTGGTGGAAGTTCGCATAAGCACTTTATTTGCACCAAACCACTTTTATGGACACCATCTATTTTCCTTATATTTTTCCCTAATATTAGCTGTTTTAAATGACTTGAACCTTGATCGGTAAGATAAGTTAATCCATCGCCTGTATCGAAACTATTTATAGAAATACATTCTTCAAATGCATTTTGTCCAATAACAGATACTCCATCAGGAATAACTACTTTTTTCTTGCCTTCTTCTATGTTTTTATTTTCTGCTGCATTTTCCATATAATAGCAACATTCAAAAGCCTTTTCTCCAATTTTCTGTAATTTCTCATTAAACACAACTGTTTTCAAACAATTATTTGCCAACCCTTTTCCACTAAAAGAAAAAGCATAGCTTCCAACTTCTTTTATGTTCTTACCAAACACCACTTTTTCTACATCACTAAAATTACCTTCCAGTATAGAGGTTACAGGATACACTACATTGCCATAAGAAACAGCATCAGGAATAACGACTTCTTTCTTTATTACATTACGTTCTACTCCCATAAACGCGACCTCATTATTCTCCTTTATTTGATATTTCAAATTATCAATTAAAAAAATATCCCCTACAGAAACAGCCAACATATTCACATTTACAAACAGCCATAATACAGCCACCAACCATATCCTATGGTTTTGAATAAGATTAATTCGATTCATAGTCTCTAATTTTTAAAATTTAAAACTTCCAATTCTCATCTTTTCGTTTAACTTCCGTGATTTGATAGTTAGGATTATCATCACGTTCCAACTCCTGACGAATATAATCACGAATAAAGACATCATTACTTGTTGCTTTTTCTGAAACATGAGTTTGATCCACATCTATAGAATATACACGTGAATCACCTTCTACTTTAAAAGAAATAGTATTATCAGCCATACGCATAACTATTTATGCCCACTGTTTCCCAGAAGTAAGCGATTATTAAAAAAGGCAAAGCGTGGGAACTATCGAATATTGTTTCTTCGAGGTTGTGGAAGGACCTTGACCAACAATAAACAATAGCCCACGCTTTATGATATATTGATTCCTCACATGAGGGTACAATACGTCCAAAGCGTGAGCGTCATTGCCTATCACCCTGGTCATAGAAACTTCCACATTTCGAAGAAGGGTAATATCTTTAACGCTCATTTTTAATCTAAAATTGAGTTTTCATCATGACAAGTCTCTACCTATCACTCTAACTTATTTGCAAAGATATGAATTATTTTTCAAACTTATAGCATTTTGAACAAACTTTTTCTTTTTTTTATGTTTGCGTTCACAAACTCATCTTTACAACTCAAAAATAGGAACAACTTCTAAATCAATATCTAAATCTTGTAAAATGATTATTTTCCTTGTCCATAAGTGCCATTCCAGCATAGCACAAGTACATCTAACAATGGCTCAGGAGAGATTATTGTGGTTTAACAATCTCTCTGGAGCCTAAGACTTTGGGTTATCTTTAGGTTAAGTAATGTGGAAAACTTGGAACTTATCAACAAAATAACTATCTTTGCACATGAGAACGGAACCCAGCGAAAATTGGGTAAGAGAATATAATCTTTAAAACACAAGAAGTGTTATGGCTGACATAAAATTACTCTTGGTAGAAGACGACGAAAACCTCGCCTATATGGAGAAAAGCTACTTCGAAGATATCATCGAAGGATATGAGGTGAAGACTGCCGTCACTTCTGTTTGGATTTGTCCTGCAAGGTTCTGTTTGGCGAGTTCCAATGCTTGTATCTTGCCAGCATCATAATTCTCCCCAATGCTCATAACTTCTCCCATGATGTACTTTGGAAACATGTTATCATCATATTCGTATGACATCATGTAAGCCTTGTCCAACTGTTTTCTATAGGAAGTGCTCCTGGTGTCGTTGTCCATCCTTCTTTGCTCAATTTCTTGGCTTCTTTTTTTGCAACTTTTGTAGCTTTTTGTGTCAACTCCGATTTGGATGACTTCATACTAAAGCATAAACTTGATTATTGCAATAGGCTTCAACTGCTTACGAAGCCGCTTTCATTTCTCCACGAAATAGGCTTCATTGACTATCGAAGCCGCTTTCATATTTTGGCTCAGGAGAGTGGATAAATAATCTCTCTGGAGCCTAAGACTTTGGGTTATCTTTAGGTTAAGTAATGTGGAAAACTTGGAACTTATCAACAAAATAACTATCTTTGCACATGAGAACGGAACCCAGCGAAAATTGGGTAAGAGAATATAATCTTTAAAACACAAGAAGTGTTATGGCTGACATAAAATTACTCTTGGTAGAAGACGACGAAAACCTCGCCTATATGGAGAAAAGCTGCTTCGAAGATATCATCGAAGGATATGAGGTGAAGACTGCCGTCAATGGCAGGCAAGGACTGGAGGAATGGAAAACCTTTCAGCCCGATGTCATCGTATCGGATATAGACATGCCTATTATGGACGGTCTGGAGATGGTGAGGAAAATACGTGAGGTAGATGGCGATACCATCATCCTCTTTACCACTGGCCTTACATCGCCCAAAGACCTGAAGGCAGGCTATGCTGCCGGAGCCAACAACTATGTGAAGAAGCCTTTCATACCCGAAGAGCTGGATGCACACATACAGAGCCTGATGCGACTGAAGGAAGGCAAACGCAGCAAGAACAACAGCCAGCTCGTAAAACTGGGCAAATATATCCTTGATGCCAACCATGCCACGCTGAAAAACCAGGAGGACCACAGCGAGAAGATGCTTACGGCACGTGAGGCAAAGATTCTGGAACTCTTGGCAGTGAACAAGAACGAAGTGGTGCGCCGTGACGCTGTACTGAGTCGTTTCTGGGACGTGGAAGACAAAGACTACTTTGCATCGAGAAGCCTTGATGTTTTCATCAAGAAGATTCGTACTGCCATCGAAGACGAGCCAAGTGTAGAGTTAAGGACCATCCGGGGCGTAGGCTTCAAACTCATTGTAGAATAACTGCAAGCCCGTTGTCGAAGCATCGGTATGAAGACCTTTGCATAAAAACATTATACAGAGAAAAAAACAACAATAAAAATAAAGCATTATGTTTAAGTCGATACTTTACTATATATTAATGATAGCGGAATTCTGTAGCACCATGTTTGTTGGTGGTATCGTGATAGGCATCTACCTTGCTGTCTCAGGAAAACTGGAAGAGGTAAATGCCAACGACCAGGCTTCCTTACTCAAGGCAGGAACTCCCATTATTTATGTTTTCTGCATTCTTGCTATGCTTATATTATGGTTCACCTTCAGCAAGGCAAAGTTTTCCAAGTTTACGCTGGGCAGAGTGAATCCAGCCTACAAGTGGAAGGCTATGTTCTGGTACACCCTTCCCCTGTTTGGAATTACCTTGATGTTTATCGCCCTCTTCAATTTGTTGGACATCAAAATATACAACAAGGAAATCATGCCTTTTGACTATATAGGAATGCTTCCGATGATTCTTATAGGCTCTTTTATCTCAGCCTATATTATCTTCGGCGCGATATACGAAGAACTGATCAAATGCGGCAAGAAGACATGGGTTTCTTACCTTACCGTTCTTGTATTCAGCATCATACCATTCATTGCCACAACCCTGGGCCAGTCGTTGACATGGATTATCATGATGATGATATGGAGCATCGTGCAGACATCGCTCCTCTTTTATATCTACAAAAACACAAGGAGCACCATCGTGACATTTGTGGCCTGTATCATCTGTAATCTGATTCCTACCGATATTTCCAGTATTCCTCTGTGTACTGCCATGGGATGCTTTGGATCCACATTGACAGCAAGCAGCATCAGCAATTATTTAGTAGCAAAGAAGGAAGGCAGAGAAACCGAATACCTCTTGGATGAATAAAGAAGAAAGGAGAAGATGATATGAATGCCAACCGCACCAAGATACTCAGCACCGCTGCCCTGATAGCCATTCTCTTCATCCAAATGTTCTGGATGTGGAACACCTATAACATCAACGCAAGACAATTAGGAAAGGAATGTGATGAGATATTGGAGGAAGCCATCGCCTTAGAGTTGGATAAAACAAATAGGTGCGATTCTTTTTTTGAGTCGGGAGATACCGTTGCTAACAGTAATATCTATAATTCTACACTATCCCTTTATGATGCCATCTACAAAAAATCGCATCAAGATGCCAACACCGATATCTTGACAAATATTGCAGACTCTATCTTCAAAGCAGAGAAGTTGCCTTTCCGCGCTGCCATCAACAAGGTGAACATGAAAACAGGAAAGGTGATGGAAGGCAAAAATATCAACAGCAATATCTTCCCCTTCCTGGAGAAAGTGAAAACCAACATTCAGCCAGTAAGACTGGACAACAGCGTAGGCTTCCAGATGACCATCACCAACGGAAGTATCTACATCTTCAGTCATAACTGGGTGCTGCTCCTCATCTCTATCCTTATTTCCATCGTCATCATCCTGAGTATTATCGACCAGATAAACTATATCAACGAGCAGGAACGTGTTCGCCTCCTGCGCGAGGATTTCTCGTATGCCATGGTTCACGACATGAAGTCGCCCCTCACCTCTATCATCATGGGTACGAAATACCTGCACAGCGGTGTGCTGGAGAAGAAGCCAGAAATAAAAGAGAAATATTTCACCATCGTAGAAGACGAGGCACAGCATCTCTTAGCACTCATCAACCGACTGCTCACCATCTCGAAACTGGAACATGGCAAGTTGAATATTCAAAAGACTGTAGTAAAACTGGAGCCCATGATAGAGGATGTGACCGAGAAATACAAAGCCAAGTCGGCCAAGCCCATTCATATAGCCACCCAGCTGAAGGTAACGACTGTGGCTGCAGACGAGGAATATCTGAAGGAAGCTATCAGCAACCTGATAGACAACGCCACCAAATACTCGAAAGAAAAGATCAACATCCGCATTTCTACCCTCGAGGACAACCACTATATATATATTAAGGTGTACGACGAGGGAATAGGCATATCGAAGAGCGAACAGAAATCGGTATTCAATCGCTTTGAGCGTGCTGCCGAACACGAGAAAAATGGCAACAAGACCCGAAAAGGATTTGGCATAGGCCTGAACTATGTGTTCCAGGTCATCCATGCCCATAGCGGAAAGATAAGTCTGAAGAGCGAGAAAGACAAGTGGACGGAGTTTACCATCGCCCTGCCTAAAGTTTCAGACAAGCAATAAGATGGAGAAAAAACAAGTTACAGGGACACAACTCATCAACAGAGAGGCACGCCAGGCATGATCAGAAAAACGTTAACTTAAAGATAACCATCTGATAACACAACATTTACAGCAATAGCCGTATCTTTGCATCGTAAACAATAAAGAAAAGAAACGATACAACTATGGCTAAATCATTCGTCATCATACTCTTTACGATACTCTTTGGCTTGAACCATGTATCGGAAAAGCAGTACAACCATACAAACGATAAAAATCAAATAATAGAAATCTCTCTTAAAAGGTCAAGCTCAAGCTGTGAAGCTGTTGAGCTTGACCTGTTTTGTTTGTCACTTTACTCTGGAAGTGATGGGATTTCTTGTTCCTTTCATACCAACGAGGAAAGCCTTGGCGCTGCCAAACTTCAAGAACATGTCAAGACGTACTGGCACGTGGTTCTCGTCATCGGTCACATAGAAATCGACTATTCTCTTGTACTTGCCGTCTTCTAACTCCATGTAAGCCAAGCGCAGACAGCGATACTTCAAACCATTGTCGGCCTTGATGGTTTCCTTGCCCAAAAACTTGATCTGGGCAGGTGTACGGCCGTTTCCATCCACAATAGGGAACTTCACCACATAACCCTTCTTCCAGTTGGCAGGGTCGAAGCTGCGGGCACGCAGGAAGATGTTCATCATATCGAAAACGCAGTCTTCGTAAGCTGCATTTTTCCAGTGATGAGTACCATCATGGCGCTGACGATGCATACGAACATGACATTTTCCGTTGGCATAGCTGTAAAAATCCTCATCTACCGTATAGCGCTTGCCTTCACGGGCTCCCTTACGGAAATAGAGCGGAGCAAGGTCGGTACTGCTATAACAAAGCAAGGTGTCGCGAAGTACAAAGAAATCGTCAACTCGCTTGTTGCCACGTGTCACCAACGAACCACGATAGGCGGGTTTGCCCTTATAGGTGGTCTGGATGGTTGACATACTGGCTGTACCAGCCTTAACCCATACAAACTTCCAGTTGTAGTAGAGGTTGTAGGCCAGGTACTCACCCGACTTGAATGCCGTGTTACGGAATGTACACTGGGCAGACACCGTAGTGCTGACCATAAACAGCAAGATAGCTGTCAGTACTGATTTTTTAAGAAATTTCATCATATCTCTTACATTTTAGGAACATACTGAATGCCTAATTTCTTAGCACGATCAGCGTTCTGATTTTTCACTTTTTTCTCCTTGTCTGGCTTCTGCTTGGTAATAACACCAGGCTTCTGTCGGTCGAGAGGCCGTTCCGTAGGGTTCCAACTCTCGGTAATGTCCCATTTGGCCTTGCACTCTATGACCTCAGGATAGTAATACACCTCTTCTGCCTGCTGGTCTTTATCGTAATCACCAGTATCCCATTTGCCATTATTATTGCGGTCAACTATCAGGCGCAGATAATATTTCTCGGGCTTGAGATAATAGAACTCCGCCACTCCGTTGACAGCCTTGGCTTCCTTCACCACTTGGTCTTGCCCGTTGAGCAGTTGTACCAGCAGGTGCTCGTTTTCAAGACTTGTTATGTTGACCAGCAAGGTGCTGTATTCGTCGAGCGAAGAAACCTTGAAGCCTTGCTTTACAGGCTTGGAAGCCAGCCCGTAGATATCGACAAATGCAGCCGAATCTATCTCAAGACTGTATTCGATGTCGGGTCGCCACTCGCCCCGCAGCTTATAGTTTCGGTTGCCCATATCCTCAAACTCGAAAGGAGCTCTGTACCACAATGTGTCGTGCTTGGCATAAAGATGAATGCCTGCCGTATCGGCATGGGCAAGAGGTGTAGGGAAAGAGAAACTGATGTTCTTGTCGGGATCCAGCTGTGAAGCCACTCCTATCTTTACCTCCAAAGGCTTGGGAGCCATGACCGAGTCGTAGGGTTCGCCTTTCTTCTTGCGTTTCTCCTGCTTCTTGGTCCATTCTTCCAACTCTTTGTTGAGTCGTTTCTGTCGTTTGGCATACGATTCCTTGGCGAGTACATCGAGGGTATCGGTACGTGAGACAAGCACACCTGTACTGTCGGTCATACGATAACTCAGTTCTATTTGCAGCGTATCCTGATTGACCAAGGCAGTATCGCGAAGCCAATAGGTAAGTGTGTCCTGCTGTAAAGAAGACTCGATAAGGAAGGCGTTTTCTGCATCAAAGTTCAATCCTCTGACCACAGGCATGATGGAATCGCCATAGCTGAAGAAGAGTGAGAAATTGTTGGCATCCTTGCGCTCAGCCTTGAGGAAGTAGCGGTCGGTAAGTGACTCTGTGAAAGCTCTCAACACAATGTCATCGGGCAGGAAATGAGTATACGCCACCCGGTCGATAGACTTGATATGCAGAGAGTCGACCCACGTTGTATCCTGACGGGTATCAGGCTTGAAAGATGGCACGATGATGTCGTGAGAGAAGGCTATCTTCTCGCTCTTCTGACTGAACATATAGTTGCCATCCATATCCTGAAGGGCATAGATGCGGTAAGAGCCTGGTGCCACACCCTTGATAACGAAGCGGCCACGGCTGTCGGTACGGCTCACACGAAGCATGGGCTTGGTACGGAAAGCCGAATCGGCGGTATCGCTGTACAGACCTACGAGAATGCCCTTGATGGGCTCCAAGTTTTCTGATTCGAGCACATAGCCCGACACCTCCATCGTATCTATCTTCTCGCCTGTGGAGAAACTGTAGGTATAGTTTCCCATAGGATTGTTCTCATTATTGTCGCTGATGGCATCAGAGAAGTCTATCGTGTACGTGGTATTGGGCTTCAGCGAGTCGACCAGCGATACCTGAATCTTCTTGCCTGCCGTCTTGATTTCGGGCACTTCTATCTGAGGAGGCGACACGACGACTTTCTCGGTAGGATTGTCAATCTTGACATATTCATCGAAGTAAATGTTTATTTTCTTTGATGTCACATTCACTCCTTTGTCCTCAGGACTGGCACCTATCACCTTGGGCGGTGTCTCATCGAACCATCCTCCATCAGGCTGTCCCATCTTGGCACACGAAGCCAAAAGCAAAATGGCAAGGACATAGAAGGGCAAATACATAGCACTTGCCTTCTTATGCGTCTTGATCCATTTGTCTATCTTGTTTATTATCATTATTCTCGTGTATCTACCTTTTTGCGCATATTATAGTTTGTTGAGTTCGAGCATCTCGTCGATATTCTTTCGGCTGTTGCTCAGTCGGGGCACCTTGTGCTGTCCGCCCAACTTACCCTTGCTCTTGAGCCAGTCGTTGAAGAGGTTAGGACGGGCCTTCACTATCTCCAAATGCTGAAGTGTGACGTCGTGGAAACGCTTGGCCTCATAGTCGCTGTTGATTTCCTGCAGATGCTTGTCGAGCAAGGATACGAACTCGTCAAGGCTTGCCGGCTCCTTGGAGAACTCGATGAGCCACTGGTGGCGGCACTTGGCATTACTGTCCATAAAGACAGGAGCTGCTGTATATTCTGCCACCTGCGCTCCTGTTTTCTCGCAGGCATACTTCAATCCCTTTTCGGCATTGTCCATGATGAGTTCCTCACCAAAGGCATTGATAAAGTATTTGGTACGTCCGGTAATGACGAACTTGTATGGATTCTTGCTGGTAAACATTACTGTATCGCCGATGAGATAACGCCACAAACCACAAGAGGTAGTGATAACCATGGCGTAATTCTTTCCCACCTCGATGCCCTGAAGAGGAACCACCGTAGGATGATCGGTACCAAACTCGTCCATAGGTATAAACTCATAGAACACGTCATAATCGATCATGAGCGACATGGCCGGGTCGGATGGATCGTCCTGCAAGCCGAAGAATCCCTCGCTGGCATTATAGGTCTCCATATAGTTCATGCCTGGCGAAGTGATGAGTTGCTCATATTGTTTGCGATAAGGAGTAAAGGCTATACCGCCATGGAAGAACACTTCCAGGTTGGGCCACACTTCCTCCAAATGTTTTTTACCCGTAAGTTCGAGAACACGTACCAGCACACTGAGCATCCAGCTGGGCACTCCCGAGATATTGGTCACATTCTTATTCATCGTCTCGCGGGCTATACGGTCGCGCTTTACCTCGAAGTCGCTCAACAAGGCTGTCTGCTTCTTGGGCACTCTCACCAAGTTGGCTAAAGGATTGATATTCTCGATGAGGATGGCACTCAAGTCGCCCACCAAACTGCCCGAGACATTATAGTTGGGCGAATGACTTCCACCAAGAATAAGGCTCTTTCCATCGAAGAGCTTGCTTTCGGGATGATTTCTCAGATAATAGGCCACCGCATCGAAGCCTCCTGCATAATGAATGCCATGCAATCCGTCGCGTGACACAGGAATGAACTTACTCTTGTCGTTGGTGGTTCCCGATGACTTGGCGTACCATTTCACAGTTCCTGGCCACAACACATTCTGCTCGCCGTGGCGCATACGGTCGATGTCACCTTTCAGCTCCTCGTAGGTGTTGACAGGTATATTGTTGGCAAACTTCTCGTAAGAATCGGTATTGTTTAGTAGATGCTTAACGCCGTATTCTGTATTTTTTCCTTTCTCTAAAAGGTGCATGAGTACATTGTGCTGCAGATGTTCTGCATCATACAAGTACTTCTCCAACTCCTTTTGACGAGGTTTGAAGACGTTACTGACTATCTTTGTTAAACTCATAAGTGATATTAATATCTTTTAAGTTGCAAAATTAACCTAAACTTTTAATATACAGAAAGTTTTTACTATTTTTAATACAAATGGCAGTATATAGGCAAAAAAATACTCACTACAACCATTGCTGATAAGCGGGCAATGCCTGTAGTGAGTATATTTTGGATCATGACAAGTCGCCTGAAATCTACAACGATAATAGCCTTGCTATCCTCTTTTTATTTTTCTCCTTCTTCCTCAAAGGCAGCAGCTTCGGCAGCAGCAATGATGTCTTCCTTAGACATTTCCTTGGGAGTGGAAGAAATATCACTCAGATCGAACTCCTCTTCTTCTTTCACTTCTACTTTAGGTTCTGTATCCTTCCGGGAAGTCTCTTCGTACACCTTTTCGCAGAAGACATCTACCTTTTTTTCTTCTGTTTCGGATTCTTTTGTGATGATGAAGTCACTCTTTACCTCAGTAACAGGCACACTCTGCACAGGTTCTTCCTCCATCTTGGTACGGTTGGACTTGGCAGCAAAGACGGCGTCTATGTACTGAGGTTTCTTACGAAGCTGTTCCAGAGTAAGCTTGGAGGCAATCTGCTGACTTTCCTTCTTGGAATAGCCCTTGCCTGTTCCGCCCTCTATACCTTCTATAACCACCTTGTAGGTGAATACAGGACTTCCGTTCTTGTCCTTTTCCTGTTCCACCTGTACGAAATCGAGCTTTACACGATTCTTCTGGCTCCACTCTATGAGTTTGCTCTTGAAGTTGACCTCCTTGTAAGCCACCTTGTCGATGTTGATCATCTGTGAGAGAATACGCTTCTGCATAAACTCCATGCAGACATTGTAACCTCTGTCCAAATAGACAGCTCCCACAAGAGCCTCAAAGGCGTTTCCTCCCATATAACTATTGTGCGAATAGCTGTGGCCACTCGACAGAATGAGCTGATTGATGCCCATTTCCTGTGCCAGCTTATTGAGTGTATCGCGCTGTACCAGCTTGCTTCGGGTATTAGTAAGAAATCCCTCACGCTTGCCGGGGAAATGCTTATATACGATGTCACCCACTACAGCATCAAGCACGGCATCACCGAGAAACTCCAGTCGCTCATTGTTCATGGGTTTTCCCTTTGCGTTGCGGTGCATGATGCTCTTGTGCATCAGCGCCATCTTGTAATAGCTAATTTCGTGTGGATAAAAACCTAAAATCTGATACAAAGAAAAATAAAGCTCTTTGTCCTTTCGGAAAGAGAGCTTTATTCTATCTATAAAATTATTCAGCATATTTCTTGAATACTACACAGCAGTTGTGACCACCGAAACCGAAGGTATTGCTCAATGCAGCACGAACCTCACGCTTCTGAGCTTTGTTGAAGGTGAAATTCAAGTTATAATCGAGCTCTTCGTCCTTATCATCTTCCTCATGGTTGATGGTAGGAGGTACGATGTCGTTCTTAACACTGAGTACGCAGACCATAGCCTCTACAGCACCAGCAGCACCCAACAAGTGACCAGTCATAGACTTGGTAGAACTGATGTTAAGCTTATAAGCTGACTCGCCGAAGACATTCTTGATAGCCTTAGCTTCTGAAATGTCACCTACGTGAGTAGATGTGCCATGAACATTGATGTAGTCAATATCCTCTGGCTTCAAGTTGGCATCCTCAAGGGCGCGCTCCATAACGAGTTTTGCACCAAGACCTTCAGGATGAGAAGCTGTGATGTGATAAGCATCGGCACTCTCGCCTTCACCTACCATCTCTGCATAAATCTTCGCACCACGAGCCTTGGCGTGCTCCAGTTCCTCAAGAACCAAGCAACCGGCACCCTCGCCCATGATAAATCCGTCGCGGCTTGCGCTGAATGGACGTGAAGCATGCTCAGGGTCATCATTACGAGTAGACAAAGCATGCATAGCGTTGAATCCGCCTACACCACATTCGCAGATAGCAGCCTCGGCACCACCGCTGACGATGATGTTTGCCTTACCCAAACGAATCAGGTTGAAAGCATCTGCCAATGCGTTGCTTGAAGAAGCACATGCGGATGTAGTAGTGTAGTTAGGTCCGTGGAATCCGAAATGGATAGAAATCTGACCTGAAGCGATATCAGCGATCATCTTAGGAATGAAGAATGGATTGAACTTAGGACCATTCTCCTGATGGGTGCCAAAATAAGTCACCTCGTCCTGGAAAGTCTTGATACCACCGATACCTACACCATAAACAACGCCTACAT
>ERZ1023619.26-NODE-26-length-46903-cov-12.371435_pt1 | contig 46903 bp, 35 predicted proteins | sample MGYA00380329_ERZ1023619 | MGnify/ENA primary metagenome ERZ1023619 (study PRJEB33179, sample SAMN07448976) | human gut metagenome | biome: Human-gut; feature: Human associated habitat; material: Faeces | host: Homo sapiens | place: India: Bhopal | collected...
AATTATCTGCCTCTACACCATATACGTTAATTGGATATTCACCAGGAGCACTTGCCTCATTAGCCTCACAGGAGAATACAGGTTGCTTGGTCAAGACTGATTCATCCTCACCATTCTTGAACCCACTGTAATTTGCCGTAAACTCAGGAAGTTTATCTCCTTGCGTAATGGTATAATTTTCAGCAGTTACAACTAATGGTGCTTTTGTCACCGTCAAAGTACCTGGAACAAATGTTACAAGATAGTTTTTAATCGTTCCCTTGTTTATCTCTATCTCATAAGTTCCTACTTTTGAATTTTTATCAGCAGAGCAGATTATCTCTGGTTCACCAATAAGAGTAGCACCCTCTGTCTCAAATTCAAGTGTAGGATTATCATCCCCATACTCACGAGAACAATTTCTCACCTTGATTGTAGCAGGAGACATATCCATTTCTACAATATGACCTGCAAAATAATCCCAACCAGGGGCAGTCTCGTAGGCAGCCTTTGAACCAAAAGGGACATAGAGAATGACATTTTTATGCAAATAATCTTTAAACAAACGATTTGGATCAACACATATTGGAGGGAGAGGATTCAAACTAATTATAGACAGCAAAGAAGCCGTATCAAAAGCATCAGATTGAATTTTTTCAACATTTGCACCTAAGACTAAAGTTTCCAAACTATTACATTCCTTAATTAAAGCAACGCTCGCTTCCTTTACAGTATTAGGGATTACAAGTTCTACTATTTTCTCCATAGCCCTAAATGCAGAACCATCAATATGTTCTATACCTTCATTGAGTTTAATAGAAGTTACATTCCTTGAATAGGCCAAAGCACTATCGCCAATTCGCTTAATACTAAAAGCAATACCAGTAGCTGTGACTTGAGCGGGAATTTCTATATCACCTAAGATTTGCTCATTACTCCATCCTTCTACATAATTTCCTTTATACATCATACATACCTCAAAAGGATACACACTCGTAACCTTAAATATCATAGGCAAATTCTCCTCACCTTTGTTGATGATATTGGCTGTAATAATATCACCAACTTTAACGATGTTAGGATATTCTGCATCATGATATTCCGCAGAGGTCACTTCAGACTTTGCATCACCTTTGACAGCTATCGCCTTGATTTCACAAGAGGCATACAGATTAATAGGTTCTGTATATTTTCTTGCGTTCTCATTAGGTTCCGTTCCATCCAAAGTATAGTATATGACAGCATTATCTGTCTCTGTTGTTATGCGCAACGTTGCTTCGTCAGTTGAGATTATTGGTTTCGGCATACCTGTCACAGTCAACACACCTTGCTTATAACTGATGGCATAGTTCTCTGCCTCGGCACCGCTAATAGTAACAGCATACTCTGCTGGAGCACTTGCCTCATTTGCCTCACAAGAGAATACAGGTTGCTTGGTCAGAACTGATTCATCCTCGCCATTCTTAAAGCCAACATAACTTGCCTTAAACACAGGCATGGCGTCACCCTGTTTCTTGGTATAATTGCCAGCGGAGATAGACAATGGAGCCTTAGTAATCACAAGACTACCTGACTCAAAGTGAACATTATAGTTCTTGATGCTGCCCTGTTTTACCTCAATAGTATAAGATCCTACAGGAGAGTTGGCAACTGCGGAGCAGACTATCTCAGGAGTACCATCCAAGGCTGCACCATCGGTCTCAAACTCGAACACAGGATTCTCATCACCATACTGACGGCTGTAACTCTTGGCACGAACAACTACGGCATCTGCCTCAACTACTGTCAGGTGACCCTGTTCGTAGCTGATGTCATAGTTTTCTGCATCGGCACCGCTAATAGTAACAGCATACTCTGCTGGAGCACTTGCCTCATTAGCCTCACAGGAGAAGACTGGTTGCTTGGTCAGAACTGATTCATCCTCACCATTCTTAAAGCCAGCATAACTTGCCTTGAACACAGGCATGGCGTCACCCTGCTTCTTGGTATAATTGCCAGCGGAGATGGATAATGGAGCCTTAGTAATGGTAAGAGTACCAGAAATATACGAGATTTCATATTTATCAGAAACTGCACCAGAAGCTACAATATCATACTTTCCAACTTTACTACTATTATCTACAATAGTAGAAATGGATGCAGGAACTGAAAAGCCAACCTCAGAATCCCCATCTCTAAAACCAGAGTAAGTAATATTAAACTCAGGATTAGCATCACCATAAACCTTAGTAGTATTAGCAACATGAGCAGTCAATGGTATTTTCACTACAGTAACTACACACTTCGCTTGAATCAAATTATCAGCAGTGGAAGCAATAATACTACACTGTCCAGCAGACCTTGCGATAATCATACCATTATCACTGACAGTTGCCACTTTCTCATTATCAGATTTCCAAAGTATCGTTTTATCGGTACAGTTTTCTGGCAACAAAGAAGCCGTCAACTGTCGAGAATCGCTAACCTCCAATTGCATGTTGCTTTCACTGATAGAAACTGAAGTTACAGGAACATACTTCACATCAACAACAAAGGAGAAAGGATCCATCCGATAGGTACGAGCCTTGACATCAGAGAAAATGATATTTTCTAATTTAACAATCTGATTGCCCGTTATGCCTTTCTCAGCCTTAATCCACAGATCAATGACAGAACCTATCTTCCCTGAAATTGATGTGTTGTCCGAAGACATACAAATAATGCGAACTTTACCATTGCCCAATTGCTTTGTCTGCAATTGATGATTACCACATCGGCCAGTCAACCTTGTTTTGTTTAAATCCAGAGACAAGCCATTCGGCAAAACTACATCCATCTGAAAAGCAGTCATCTCACTCTCGTTGGACAATTCAAAGGAGAAAGCTTTACTAACTTCTGGCGAAATCTCACCACCCTTGACAGATACATCATTCTGTTCTTTCGTTCCCACAAAGAGTTGTGAATTATCCAATTTCACATCTCGATTATTTACATCTGAGAAAATAGAATTCTTCAGTTTAATATAGCCACCCGAAAAATCACTGGAAGCTCGCACAGAAATACGTACTAAAGCACCCTGATTTCCTTTTATCGACTCACCTTGAGTAGAATAGCCCAAAATTCTAACAGAGCCATCCGACATCAAGTTAGAACTCACAGAGAAAGAAGATGATCCCCTATCTGTAAGAGAGATATCAAAATTGCCATTCGACTTCGAGGCAATTTTTAAACCTTCAGGCAGTTCGATATCAGTCTGAAAGCCACGAAATACCTGACTATTATCCAAATTTAGGGTAATCGTCTTCGACTCACCAGGGACTACGTTCACTGGCTCTATATAAAAGGTATCCTTTGCTCTTGATGCAAGCGGCAAAGCCAACAGCATCAAGAACAAAAGTACCATTGTTTTATTTAGTCTTATCATACCTTAACCATTATTTTACAGTAATCTTGACTACCTGTCCGTTCATCTTCACGAGATAAACACCAGCTTGCAAAGCTATCTTAGATGTCTCAGAAGCAAGACTGAATGTCTTCACAAGGATACCTGAAATGGTATATATATAAATAGGTGTACCCTTCAAGCCTGTAAACATCAGACCATCTGCAACAACCTTGACAGAAGTTCCGTCCACGCCAATACCATCAATAGAAGTTACTTCATTATTACGAGAGGTCAAACGATAGCCCTTAGCCTCAACATCAGAGCCGATAGCATTGGTTACACCTATACTCTTTGCATCCAAATTCTTCTTTGAAGACAAACAGAAGATAGGCTGTCCATCCATGAAAGTACTATTGCTAAGTGAATAAACGACAACACGCAAAGTATGAGCATTCAACTTAGAGTAACTCAACTGATGGGTTGTAGCCATCACTCCACTCAACTTCACTTCCACATCATTTACATTTACTGGCAAAGTAATGTCAGCCTGCAAAGCAACAAAGTTACTATTATTGTCTAATGCTATATCAATATTAGACTTGTCTTGTTGAGACAATACTAGGCAATCCAAAGAACGGTCTGAAGAAGAAGCATCATCCATTGCAGAAACACCATAGCCCTTAGCCATTGCAATCTGCTCTTTCACCTGCAAAACCTGTTGCATAATCAAGTCAGTTGTACCCGTTACATCGGAAATTGAGATATGGTCATCACTATTCACGTCGGCAGCCTCAAAAGCGAATGTTCCTGTCACCTTATTAAATATATAATTGACGGTATTAACAGCATCCACGACATTGATTTCATCATCATCATTAGAGTCACCTTTCAATACAGGCAAGACCTTCACCTGGCAAGATGCCTCCACCTGACTTCCATCCTGTGAAGTAGCCTTAATGACTGCATCACCAGGAGCTATTGCAGAAATCACTCCATCCTCGGACACCTTAGCCACGTTCTCATTGGTAGATGACCAGATAAAACTTGCATTGGTAGCATCAGTTGGAGCAACAATAGCAGAGAGTTGCGCCGCATGATTCTTTCTGATTTTCAAGTTTTCTTGGCTCAAAGTGATAGAGGAAACCATTGTCGGGTCAACAGTTATAGTACAAGTTGCCTTGGCGCCACCGCCATCATTTGCTATAGCATGAATAGAAGTTTGACCAACTTTATGAGCTGTTACTACACCATCAGCAGATACCGATGCCACAGTCTCATCATCCGACTTCCAATCTACCTTCTTATTGGTAGCTTCATCAGGACTTACAGTTACTGCAAGAGCAAGAGTTTCACTGGCCTTCAAATGAACGTCAGATTGGTTCAGGGTAAGAGAAGACAAGAGAGTATTCTCTGTGATTCTCTTGAATGTTCCCCAATTTTCCCACGTAGGAGAATATTGATAATCTCCCAAGACATCAGGATACTCGTCATTATCCTCAGGGACAAACAAAGTACCATTAGTTTCAACATCTGAAGGGAAATTCACCAAGCCCTCTGGTGGAGTCATAGCATATGACTTCACATACTTGATGCCGGTACATCCCTCAAAGGCATTTTCACCTAAAGATGTAATATTCTCGCTCAAAGAAATCCATTCTATACCATTACATCCCTTAAATGACTCCTTACTTACCGTAGTGAGGTCACCCTTAGGAATCTTCACGTAAGGAAGACTGACGCAACTTTTGAAAGCTCCCACACCAAGACCATACACGGTTTCTGGTATATTAACCCCACTAAGAATTGAATCATTTTCGAAAGCCGAAGGACCTATTACCAACAAGTTTTTACCCAAGTCAAGATTTCTCAAAGAACTACAATTTGAGAAACTGTTGTCTGAGGTACTTGTCATGCTCGCTGGGAAAGTCACATTATCAAGGGAAGCACATTCCGAGAAGCCATAATCACCAATTTGGCTAAGGTTTTCACTGAATCTTACAGACTTCAAAGCAGAACAGCCACGGAATCCCCACATATTGATGGAAGTGATATTGTCAGGTACATACACATTCTCCAAGCCAGTACAATAAGAGAACATATATTTATCCACCACTTTCAAGTACTTGCCCAAAGTCAAGTTCTTCAATTCTGCAATTGAATAGAATGGAGAATGAGAAGGCTGGTCTGTATTATAAGACAACCTGCGACCTAAATATAGAGTCTCAATAGGACAATCTCTGAACAAGCCATTATTTTCTTCAGAAGAACCATACCCCATATCTATCATATCAGGAGCATCATCAAATATCACAGTAGTCAAGGATGTGCAATTGGTAAACATTTTATCACCCATTTTGTTCACTACTGCCGGAATTGTGATTATTTTCAATCCGCTACATCCAGAGAACATATATTTTGGGAGATAAGGGCAAGATGTCGATAACCTAACACTCTCTAATGCTGTATCATCTTCAAAAGCAGAATATCCAATAGCTGTCACAGAATTAGGAATCACAATACTTCTTAACTTACTCATTCCTGCGAATGTTTCATCACCTATAGAAGTCAAACTCTCTGGCAAGGTAAGAGAAGCGCAATTATTTACTTTATAGAGCAAATTGTCCTTACAATAGGTCACAGTTCCTGCCCGCGAAAAACGAACGTCGGTCAATATATGTTGTTTACAGAATGGTGCTTGACCGTAATCACTTGTATAATCAATGTTTCTTCCCATATAAAGAGAAGTCAAGGGACAATTGTAAAACAAAGGCTTATATACATCATCATAATCATCATCATTTTTACCATTATAATTATTATAAAAAGCTCCACTTCCTAACCATATAGCCTCATTAGAATCTTCAAATGTCAAGTTAGTAAGTCTATAACATTTAGTGAAAGCAAAGTTGCCAACAGAAGTCAATCTACTCGGGAAAAAAACGTATTAATTAAGGAGCACTGAGCAAAAGTATAACTACCAATAGTTAAGGCTGGTTGGTACTGTTCGTTTTTAGAAAAAACAACATCCTTCAATGCCGTACATCCTTGGTATGTATTATCTCCTAAAAGAGAAAGTTGTCCAGGAAAACGAACCTCAGACAATGCAACACAGTCCTTAAATGATGCATCTTTTATTTTCAACTCATGGTCAGATGACTCTTGGAAAGAAGTAGAAGAAAGTATCTTACAACCAGAAAACGCATAGTTACCAATAGAGTCAAGAGAAGCAGGATAAGTGATGCTTAGTAACTTTATACAATTAGCAAAAGCATAGTCATTGATGCTTTGAAGAGCACTTCCCAAAACAACATTAGACAAATCGCTACATCCATCGCACAAGTGATCATATACAAATGTCACTTTAGGTCCTACTGTTACATTCGTAAGCGTTGTACTATTGGCGAATGGAGCAGAAGCTCTCGTTTCAGTATCCCAAGGCCTATATATTGCTCCTTTGTATATACTAATGGAATTAGAGTAATCATATTTCAAGTTTCTTCCCAAGTACAATGTCTTTATAGGACAGTCGTAGAAATAATCGTATTTTCTGTCACGATACTTCTCTCGTTCTTCTGAACTTGAAATATTAACAGTCATATCATCAATCTTACGGCTATGAGTATCTTTCGTGTCAATCGTCAAGATGCCATCACCATCCTTGAATCTCAAAGTTGAAGTATTAGTGCAACCATAGAAACTATTGGTTCCGATAGTCTGTACGGTTCCAGGGATAACGAAACTTCTTACACCAGAGTTGTTCCAGAACACCTCGTTGCCGATGGTTTCCAATCCTTCCCTCATCGTAACAACCGCAATCGTTGAATCATTATAAAACGCTTGGTCACCAATCGACTTTACCGATACAGGAATATCCATTTCCGATAAGGCTACACAATTTTTAAAAGCATGAGCAGGCACAGAGGTCAAAGACTTTCCTAATTTTGCAACCGTTAGTTTAATACAATCTTCAAATGCACTTTCCCCCATCGTTGTAAATTCATCTGGCAAGAGCAAGGCTGTAAAAGTCTTGCAATTAAGAAAAGCACTAGCACCTATAGTTTTTAATTCCTTACCAACTGTCACTTCCGTTATACTGGAACAATTTTGAAAAGCTTGAGCACCGATTACTCTTATAGCATCAGGAAACGTCAACTTAGTAACACTCAAACAATTTTGAAAAGCACAATCACCAACAATTTCCAAATCTTGTCCAAAATTAAGCGTTGTTAACATTGAGTTTCCTTCAAAAGCAGAACGTCCAATCACTTTTACTTTTGGCAAATCTATCTGTGTTATCATTCCGCTCTCATAAAGCAAATAAGGAGTAATCTCTGTTACTAATGGAGAAATAGTAACATTTTTCAATTTTGGCTGATTATAGAAGGCAGAATAGCCATAACTTTCAGGATCCCTATCAAAAAAGTATGTTGCATCTTGTGAATATTCTATATTTCGACCGATATAGACAGATTCCAAAGGGCAAGATACAAATAAACCAAAACATTTTTTTTTATCATAAAAGTGTTGTCTATAACAACAATGAGAACCTAAGGAAACAGGTAGCTCACTATCTTCAAATCTTACTTTTTTCAAAGAAGAACACCCATTAAATGGCAAAAAATCAGGAGTCGTTGAAGTGGTTACTCTACGTTCTCCCACTTGCACAACAGAGCCAGGAATACTAATTGACTCCATTACTTTACAATCGGAAAAAGCTTCATCACCAATCTTTGTCACAGAATAAGTTATTCCCTCATAAGTCACACTCTCAGGAATTACAACATCAGCAGGAAGCGAGGCATAGTTATTACTCCCTGTCGTTTCATAAGTCACTGTGGCTGTACGATTGGACGTATCCAAGTCATAGTACAACCCATCAATAAGCGTGCTTGCATGAACTACGCTCAAACATAGTGTTGAAAGCCATAAAAGAGCCAAACAACACACTCTTTTAAAGAAATCTTTTTCCATTGTATTTTGTTTTAATTATTTTTACTCAATTCCTTTAATTGTTCAATTCTTTCTTTTTTTAAAGTTTGTTTGTCTCTAATAGAATTATATAAACCAACAAAAAAAGCTGCAAGAGCTAAAATTGGAACAATTATTGGCACAAATAAATTCTGCAACCAGCTATCATCTGTCTTATGCTCATACAATAGCATAATACGTATACCGACTACTAACAACACTACTGATAGCCAATAACATACCAAACTTATCTGCAAAAATCGCACAGATTCGCTCACCTTATTTTTAGTTTTATTTTCCATTTTCCCACTTTTTATAACATTCAAAACTATCTAACCTCAATTTTTCTTTCTCTTTTTCCGAAAGTTGTCCTTTCCGACTTTCAAGGTTGGTACCTTTCCATTCTATAGCTAAATTTGCTTGCATTAGAGCAACAAACTTTTCAAATTGTTCGTTACTAACCTTACCTTTGGCTTGATAAAGCAGGTTTAACTGTTTTACAACTTCAATATCCACATAAGATTCAGGTTTGGTGGAGTTGCACATCAAAAGTAGTTTGTAATAATAGTACTCCAATTTGTGCCCTTCAAATTCGTCAACCTTAAAAGATTCATTTTTCAATGCCAATAAACCACAAAAACAAGCAGCACACTCTCTCCAATCCTTGATAAAGTTGAGACGCTCCTTGGTTATTGTATCATTGAATTGCTGCCGTTTAAAAATCCAATAGCTTACTATTGCGCTTACTACCGCTGCAATAATGCCCGAAGTTATATTACCTATAATATTCATATACTTTCATATAAGTTTACGTTGTGAAGGCAAAGGTAAGGAGATTATTTGAAACTATCAAGTCCATAATGGTTCATAAGGTAAAAAAATTGCCATGCGCTGGTTCACTGCTATTTTCCGCAGCCATCATTTCGGAAAATAAACAATATGAGAACGCATAACAAAACATTAAAATAATGCTAAGAGTGGTCAACTAAAATCGGAAAACCACAAACTAAAAACGGTAAACCACAATGAATTTGTTTCCGCATCCTTATCATTTCTCCGTTCAAAGACTCTGAACCGCCGTTCAAAGGCTCTGAACCGACATTCAAAGTCGTCGAACCGCCGTTCAAAGTCGTTGAACGAAGATTGCATAAGGATATACTAACACTTTCATAAGGATGTGTTAACTCTCTTATAAGGATGCAGAAACCCTTCCATACAGTTTCTTCCCCTTTTGATTGCAGTTTTTCAACTGCATAAAGCAGAATTATAACACAAAAAATAAGGAAAACACACAAATGAACCAAAGTGAACTTGCATAATTCCAAGATTCTTTCTACCTTTGCAAAAGTTAAAGCGGCACTCGGCAATCTGAAAGCAAGTTTTTTTTGCGCTCGTTTGCAATTGCACACTAACTGCATAAGCATAATACACATAACTATAAATCATAAAAGTAAATGGTAAACTTCAAATACATATCTCTATGCATTTGCACCCTACTTACAATAGCAGCATGCTCTACCGATGGCGGAAACGGGACTGACCCTGTACAGCCTTCTCCTACAACTAAGGAGAAACTGCCCATCAGTATCAATACGTCTGTTGCGACTCGCGCAACGGACGAAGCTTTTGAGGTTGGTGATCAAATTGGATTGTTTGTTGTCAATCGAGAGGCAAACGGTACTGCCAACAGTTTGAAAACTCTCGGCAATTATATAGACAACATGCAGTTCACCTACGATGGAACTTGGAAAGCAGCCTCATCTATCTATTGGAAAGACGAGACTACCCATGCCGACTTCTATCTGTATTACCCTTACCAGAAATACATAAACAATGTGACTGCCGTGCCGGTACAAGTGAAGGCCGACCAAAGCGACCTTGCCGATTATAAGAGCAGCGACATGCTGATTGGCAAGACATTAAATGTCGCTCCTACAGATCAAGCTGTGAAGATAGAAGCCAAGCACATGATGAGCCAAGCCATCATCACGCTGAAAGCTGGCAATGGCTTTACCGACGCATCGCTTGCATCATCCCTTGTGAATGTCAGAATCAATGGACTCAAAAGTACAGCCTTGGTCAACCTCTCCACCGGCGTAGTCACCGCAACAGGAAATGATACAGACATCATTCCATTAAAGGAAGATTGTATCTACAAGGCTATCATCGTACCACAAGACGTAAAAGAAGGGAATTTCATTACCATCAACGTAGATGGCAGCAACTATTACCTTGCAAGAAATTCCAAATTCCACACTTTCAAGAAGGGGAAAAAATATAATTTCACCGTCACACTCAGCAAAACGAGCAGTGGAATCAATGTCAACATCTCTCAATGGGAAGATGACGGTATAGACTACGGCGGAACTGCCAACTAAAAAGGACATATCAATGAAATTATCAAAATACACCTTATTATATATATTACTCGTCGGAAGCGTGATACTGACAGGATGCAGCGACCACCTTTTCGATGATGAAAAACAGGCAGACAGCAATCGCATCTTGCTGTCAGGAGATATTGAGCAACTTGCCGTTACCCGAGTAAACGACAATGGGTTCTGTGATGGCGACAAGATGGGTGTCTATATCGTAGATTATGAGGGTGACTACCCTGGCACATTGAAAGTGAGCGGCAACCGTGCCGACAATGTACAGCACACCTTCGACGCATCACAGAACAAGTGGAATTCTGCCTACGACATCTACTGGAAAGACAAGCATACCCACGTAGATATCTACGGATACTACCCTATTGCCAATCCCGAGAGCATAGAAGACTGCTCATTCGAGGTACAGAAAGACCAAAGCAAAGAATCGAAAGATGGTGAAATGGGAGGCTATGAAAGTAGCGACTTCCTCTGGGGGAAAGTTGCTGATGTCACTCCTACCGCCAACACGATTCGCTTGCCTTTGACCCACCGCATGTCGAATGCCAAGGTGACCTTGGTGAAAGGTTCCGGTTTCACCGACGAGGAGTGGGCAAACACCGAGAAGACGGTCCTGACTGCCAATGTAGCTCGTAAAGCAAGCATCAACCTTTCCACAGGAGAAGTAAAAGTAGCAGGCAGCGTGGAGAACACAGCCACCATTCCTTCCAGACATAACAATGAATGGCGCACTATCGTCATTCCACAGACGATACCTGCAGGCACTACCCTCTTCAGTATCACCATAGGAGGAGAGCCATACAAGTTTTCTAAATCCGGCGACTTCACTTACCAAGCAGGAAAGATGATGAACTTCGGCATCAAGGTGGATAAACTATCTACAAGCGGAGATTACAAGTTGACATTGATCAGCGAGAGCATCACCCCTTGGGAGAGCGACCTCGTGAGTCATAATGCCACTGCCAAAGAATATATTATCATCAACTCTACACCTGGAGGATTGAAAGATGCCATCATCGCAGCACATAAGGACTATACCCAAGTAAGAAACCTCAAGATTACGGGAGAAATCAACTCCAAAGACTTCTACTTCATGCGTGATTCCATGCCTCGCCTTTCTGCCTTAAACCTAAAGGAAGTTCGCATCAAGGCTTATGGAAGAAATGAAGAATACGAAGAAAATCAGGACGATCAAATCCCTAACAGTGCCTTTTACTTCATCCAAACCACAGGAGGAAGTAACAGCCTCAACAGGCTTATACTGCCAGACCACCTCAAGTCTATAGGCTCAAATGCCTTTTATGGTTGCAAATACCTCACGGGGTCTTTGGTCATTCCGGAAGGAGTAACTGAGATACGTCGTGGAGCTTTCAAAGGATGTACTGGTCTCAATGGCACCTTGACCCTTCCTTCTACTCTCAAGAAATTAGGGAATCGAGGCGAGGATGACATGCAAGACGAAGGAACAGATTACTACGGAGGAGTTTTCCAAGGTTGTAATAATCTCACGGGAAATCTTAGGTTACCAGACAACCTGGAACTTATCAGAGGATATTGCTTTGCAGGTTGTTCGGGATTCTATGGTGAACTAAAGTTGCCTTCACATCTTAAGAGAATAGCGAACTGCGCTTTCCAAGGATGCTCGGGGCTCACAGGATCACTGACCATCCCACAAAACATCGTGTCCATCCCTTCCGAGGCCTTCCACGGATGCGGATTCAATGGAACCCTCTCCCTGCATGACGGCATCATCAACATTGCCAATGACGCTTTTGCCGACTGTCATTTCAGAGGAGAGCTTCGCTTGCCAAAAAGCCTGAAAGTCATCTCCGACAATGCTTTCGGCAACAATGATTTTTCCGGCGAATTGAAGTTACCTTCAAGCATCGGTCATATAGGCAGCAGAGCCTTCGCCAACAACTGGAGACTAATGGGCACTTTAGAATTTCCGGAAGATATGCAAAGCATTGGGGATTTTGCTTTTGCCAACTGTAAAATGATAGAAGGTATCATCTTTCCGGAGTCCATGGAAACCATACGGCAAAATGCTTTCAGTGGATGTTACGGCATCAACTCCATCATTTGTCGTGGCGACATGCCTGCCTATATAGAGGAGAATGCTTTCGAGGGAATTGCCAAGGACAATTTCACGCTCGAAGTACCAGAATCTGCCATCGCCCAATACCAGACTGCCAACGGATGGCGTGACTTCAAGCGCATCGCTGCCCACCATGAGTTGGTTTGTCGCCCTTCCGTGGCTTGCGCCCTCAGCACTGAGCACAAGCAGACCTTGACCATCAATGCCGAGAGAGAATGGGAGGTAGCGAGCAAACCAGACTGGTGCGAGGTCTCTCCTTCCAACGGAAACAAGAAGACGGAAGTGACATTGACCATCAAGTCGATGGCAAAAGGGGCTGGCAACCGTAATGGAAAAGTAGTATTCCAACTGAAAGACAAGGAATACACTCACGAGTGCAATGTATCGCAATATGGATATGAATATGGTGAGGACGAATGGGTTACCTTACAAAAGGCTACAAAGGGCAGAAACGGTGGCATCAATATCGTATTGATTGGTGATGGATACAATGCCAAGGACATTGCTAATGGTGATTATCTGAAGAATATCCAGCAAGAAGTGGAATATTTCTTTGGTATCGAACCTTACAAGACTTATCGTGAATATTTCAACATCTACACAGCCATGCCGCTATCTACAGAAAGTGGCATCGGAACTGTGAACACGATCCGTTACAATCGCTTCAATACGACCTTTACTGCAGGCGTAGGTCTGAAAGCTGATTACGATAAGATTTTCTCTTACGTATTAGGTGCGCCTACCGTCAACAAGGCCAACTTGAACCAGACGCTTATCATCATCATACCGAATTCTACCGATTATGGTGGTATCACCCAGATGTGGGCAGATGGCTCAGCCATCGCTTTTTGTCCTCTTAGCACGTATGACTATCCACTCGACACTCGTGGAGTCATCCAGCATGAGGCAGGCGGTCATGGATTTGGCAAACTCGGCGATGAATACATTTACCACAATGCTTTCATTGATGCCTGTGGCTGTTCTTGCTGTGGACACGTGGACGAGTTCAACTGGGCTAAGAGTCTCGGATGGTACGACAACCTTTCGCTTACGGGCAAAATGCACGAAGTGGATTGAAGCCACCTCATCTACGACGACCGTTATAGCGATATCGTGGATATTTACGAGGGTGGATTCATGCACACCAGAGGCGTTTTCCGTTCGGAACCGAACTCTTGCATGAACAACGACATTCCTTACTATAGCACCATCAGCCGTGAGAGCATCGTGAAGCGTATCAAGCTGTACGCAGGAGAGCCTTTCACTTTCGAGGATTTCGTGAAGAATGACAAGCGAGACTCTTGTGTTGTGGAGAGTAGTGACTTCTGAATGAATGGAGATTAACGTATATCAGGAAGCTACCAGCAAGATACTGTTTTCCACAAGGGAAGTCCTCTGAAAATGCAAAAAGTAAGAAGACGCAAATAACTTCTTCTCATACATAAGAAAAAGAAATATAAAAAGAAGAAACATGAGACGAAACCATATCATCAAACATACGTGCATAGCATGGAGCCTCATCTTAGGTTTAGCATCCTGTGGAGACGATAGTCTTCAAGATGCTCATTCCCTGGATGCAAAATCGACTCCGATGACCTTCATGGTAAGTCACCCAGGAAAGAAAATTACCCCCAAGAATACACGTGCTACGGAAACTGATTTTGAGAAAAATGACAAGATAGGACTTTTCGTAGCAAAAGCCGACTCACCTCTCGAAATCGGCGGAAACCTCGTGAACAATGCTGCCCTCACCTACGATGGCGGCAAGTGGACCCCTGCCCATACTCTGTATTGGGACGAAGGCACTTACAATGCCTATGCTTACTACCCTTATATCAATAAATTGAGTAGTATCGAGGACCAACCGTTCAATGTGAGTACAGACCAAAGTACCCATAAATCAGGGACGACACTCGGCGGATACGAAGCAAGCGATTTGCTCTTTGCCAAGACCGAAGGGATTGCAGCTTCAACAGCACCAGTACCTCTCAACTTCAAGCATATCATGAGCAAACTGACCATCAGGCTCATCAAGGGAGAGGATTTCGAGGGAGAGATGCCAACGACTGCCGATGTGTATGTTCATAACACCATTCCATCAGCTACTATCGACCTACAGGCAGGGGTGGCAACGCGCTATATGAAAGGCAACCGCCAGTCCATCATTGCCCACCAAGATGACAACTACATATATTCCGCTATCATCGTTCCGCAACGAATTGAGAATCGCATGCCGCTCATCGAAGTCGTAATGAAGGGCGTAAGCTATCTCTTTGAAAGCAAGTTCCAGTTCAAACCAGGAACAGAACACCTCGTCAATCTTATCATTTCGGACAACCCAGACCAAGTGAAGATTGAAATTGGTGGAGAAATCCAGAACTGGCAATAGTATCATCTATAAGAAAAAATATCATAGAAATAGAAAATAACAGACTATCATAACGAATGAGAAAAACGATATATGTTTTGTCTTTACTAATTCTCGTTCTCGGAACATGGCTTGTAGTTTTGTGGCTTCCGTCATTCACACCTCAGGAAGATGACAGACAAGAAACAAGATATGGTCTGAACGAAGGACTGGAATTGGTGGAACAAGACAACGGAAAGGAAGGCAAGCGATATGTCGTGGAGGATGCCGACGGCAAGGAACTGTTCGTCATACCCCTGCGCAACAGTCTGCTCGACACTCGCTTTCGCAACGGACAGTTACGGTTTCGGGAACAAGTCACGCATCGAGAAGGTTTCATTGACCGACAAGGTATGGTGACATTCACACATGATGGCTTTGTTTCCATTCATGAGAACAATAAGAACCTGAAGACAACTTCCGTCAACACACTGTCAGAAGAACCCTCTAATACAAGTACGACCTACCAAGGGACAGCAACTACAGTACACGAGGGAACATCTATGGTGCGATCGAACGAACTGTCCAATAGGAGCAAAACGCTCTCACAAGTGGATCTCCACACGATGGCACAAAACAACCCCTTCTACAAGGAAGCAGCCAAAATCATGCATGGCAAGTTGAATGAGACCGATGCCAACCGACGCCACACTATCCTCAACTACTGCGAGCATTTCCGCACCGCTTACACCACCAAAGACATTGATTTCCTAAGACAGGTGTTTAGCGACAAAGCACTTATCATCGTGGGCAATGTAGTAAAGACTGCAGCAAATGACAATAAGATACAAGCTGAGAATAAGGTGACATACGCCATCCATTCCAAGCACGACTACATTAACCGTCTCGGCAAAGTGTTTGCGACAAACCAAAAGATAGATGTCAAGTTCTCCGGCTTTCGCATCATGCGACATCCTACCATGGACGGAATTTATGGTGTAACTCTGAGACAACAATACAAGAGCGACCGATACAGTGATGACGGTTATCTCTTTCTGTTGTGGGATTTCAGAAACAAATCGATGCCACTCATCCATGTCAGAACATGGCAACCTGCCTCTACGGTAGGAGGGAAAGGAGACATCATCAACATTCAAGACTTCAATTTACAATAAAGTTCTATATAAGAAATAAGACTTACATATAATATAATAAGGTATGAAGTTTCAAGAAATCATCAAAAGGTTAAAGGAAAGAAAAGCGGGAGTCGTGATTGCCATCATGTCCTTACTGCTTATGCCCTTCTCCTGTTCAGCCCAAGACTTCTCAGTGGCAAGTTTCCGCTTGTTGCCCAACGACGTAAGTGCCTTCATTGACAATGTACGCGACCTCAATGACGAGGCTTGTGCCCTCATGAAGATAGAGGCTCCAAGCGACTTTGCTTTCTCCACCCCATTAGGAATTGTGAAACGCAAGGACGAAGTGGGCGAAATATGGCTTTATCTACCCAAAGGTACGAAGATGCTAACCTTGAAACACCCGGAATGGGGAGTAATCAGAGACTACAAGTTGGACAAGCCATTAGAGAGTCGTATGACCTACGAGTTGAAACTCAACCTCCCCAAACCTACTATCACAGAAGTTCACGACACCATCGTAGAAGTAAAGACCGTGACCGACACGATAACGATATCACGAACTAAGCCCAAGATGCCACTCTCCATCTACACCTTGGCTACCGTGGCACTCCACCAAGACGGTCCATCATACGGAATTTTCTTTGCTATGATGAAACGCCATGGTTTCTTCCTCCATGCAAGCAGCGACTTGCGAACCATCGGGAATACAGAAGGTAATTGCCAAAAAGACGGAAGCATCGATGCCAATGGCACTAAGCCCTACTTCACAGGCGAGACACGACATAGCAATTACACGCTGACCCTTGGAGCCATCCACCATATAAGTCGCAACATACGATTATTCGAGGGCATAGGATACGGACGATGCGCAACGGCCTGGCAAAGGAGTGAAAGCGAAGGTGGCGGTTATCTACTCAACGAAGGATTGACCCATAAGGGCATAGCTGCCGAAGCAGGCGTACTTGCTTCCTTCAACAGGATTACGATGACAGCCTCCACCATTACCATTGCAGGAAAACAATGGCAGGGTTGTATCGGATTAGGAATCAAAATATTTTAAAGAAATGAAACATCTTATCATCAATCTTGCTATTATCATAGTCATGGCCTCATGCAGCAGCGACAAGCCTTCTTACTTAGAGCCGCACCTATCGACTTTGGCAGCTACCGACATCACGCGAAATGAAACGACCCTGAACGGTATTGCCGAAATAGAAGGAGATGCTGACATGCCTCAACTCTATTTCAGATATGGAACAACGGAGAATATGGACCAGACTGCCCCTATCACAACAGAAAGTGAAAAGATATCAAAGCAAAACAACGTCTCGGTTCGTCTGAAAAATCTCATTGCAAGCAATACCTATTATTATATGTTGCAAGGCAGCAATGGGCGAACCATCACATCTGGAAACATCATGAACTTTACGACACTACCCAACGAGAAACCAAAGGTAGGAAATTGTTAAGTCATGGACCAACAAGTGCCTTCGTCAGTTACGACATTTTGGAAGATGGTGGAGAGAACATTACCGAAACAGGATGCTACTACGAATTGGCATCCAAGAACACAACAGGTCCACAGTCTGAAAAAGAGAACATCGAGAAAGAACTTCCAAGCAAAAATGCCACGAAAGAAATTCTTACCAACTACTCTGGAGGCTTGGGACAACAGAAGCTCCTTATAGACGAACTTACTCTCAATACGACCTATAAGATTTGGCCGTATGCCAAAAGCCGTATGGGAGAAACGATCGGTGAGTGTATCACCTATACGTCAACAAGCGATGCCATCATGCTAAAAGAAGCGGGTGAACTGCAGTCCCTTTTGGGCAACAATCTATATGATTATACATCACTCACCTTGGCAGGTCCAATGAATGGAGACGACCTGAATTGCCTCAGAAAGATGATGGGTAGAAACTTGGACGAGACCGATACTCCTGGCAAATTAGCCTCCATAGACATGACGGATGTAAAGATTGTGGCAGGAGGCGGACCATACGGGGCAAACAGATATGTACAAGACCACGTCATCGGACAAGGACTTTTTGCCAACTGCGATTATCTCACAAAAGTTATCCTACCTACTGATGTCACAACCATCGAAAAGGATGCCTTTATGAATTGCAAGTCACTCGCCAAGATAGAGATACCAGCTTCGGTAAGCAATCTGCTTCCATCCAGCGGTTGTACGGCGCTGAGAGACATAGAAGTTTCAGAAGCCAACTCCAACTACAGCAGCGTCAATGGAGTGTTACTCAATGCACAACAAACCAACATCGTATGGTTTCCAATGGGCAAGCAAGGAGAATATTCCTTGCCAAGCACCATCACTTCTATCGGTAACTATGCCTTCAAGGAATGCAGCATCGAGACATTCATTCTTCCTGACAACATGAAGGAAATAGGTCAAGGGGCTTTTATGGACAGCAAGGTGAAAGAAGTAAAGTTACCTGCCAATCTGAAACGAATCCCGACAAGTACCTTTCAAGGTTGCAAACAGTTGAAAGTAGTAAGGATAGGCAGTAAGACAGAGGCTATTTCCGACTATGCCTTCGACCTCTGCCCTCTCACCGACATCTATATAGAGGCAACACTTCCACCTGTATGCAGTTCACATGCCTTCACCACAAGAGGCACCAGTTTTCTCAATACCTGCATCGTTCATGTGCCAACAGGAAAAGCTGCATTCTACAAAGGAGATGTCATTTGGAAACAATTCAAGAACATCAAAAGTGACTCTTCCAAGTGATAAACAACAGATAAAAAAGTACTATAAAAACGACAGATTATGACGACTCCAGAAATAGAAGAATTGAAATCGCTCATCGAGCAAAAATACGGAAAGATGCTCTGTACCACTACAGACTTCGAGGAGTTTTCTATCTACCTCAAACAAAAATGGGGCAAGAGCATATCCTCCTCCACCCTCAAACGCCTATACGGTTACGTAAACGACGACCACAAGCCAAGAAATATAACACTTGATGCCCTGGCGCAATATATAGGTTACAATAACTACGCAGAGTTTACAAAATGGCTGAAGAACAGCACGAAGTATAACTCATCCTTTTTCATGTCACAACAAGTGATAAGCAACGACCTGCAAGAAGGAAAGGAAATATCCATCGGTTGGAGTCCCAACCGAATACTGCGATTGCGCTATTTGGGCGAAAGCACCTATGAAGTCCTGACATCAGAAAACAGTAAGTTGCAGGTAGGCGACAAGTTTGTCACAGGATGCTTTATCAAGGAGCAGCCTCTGTATCTGCCTTATATCGAAAGAAAAGGCAAACGAACCGCAGCCTTTGTGGCAGGAAGGAATGGCGGTCTCACACTTATCAACGTCATGAAGTAATAATCACTCTAAATCAACTTTTTAGAATATGCCAGACAAGCAAGATAAAGTAACAGGAAAGAACAATGATCCCGAGTCAAACTCTGGATATACAGAAGATCTCGACAAGGAGACAAACGGTTCTGAATCCTCTCCCATAGAAAATACCTATAGTAATCTACAGGAATACTACGTGTCTCAATCCGGACACACTCGACTTTTCACTGCCACCAAATACGGCAAACGCTACGTCTTGAAATGCCTCAAGAAGGACTTTCTTTACACACCGGTATATCAACAAGCCCTCACCAAGGAATTTGAGATTGGATTGGAGTTGGAACACCCCAATATCTGTAGAACCCTCAGCCTTGAGCAACTTCCAGAATTAGGAACCACCATCGTGATGGAACACATAGACGGCGAGACGCTCAAAAGCCTCATCAACAGGAAAGCACTGACCCATGAGCTTGCTCATAAAATCATCCTTCAATTGATGAACGCCATGGAGTATATGCACAGCAAACAGATCATTCACCGGGACCTCAAGCCTTCTAACATCATGATTACTCATACAGGACAGCATGTGAAAATCATCGACTTTGGACTATCCGACAGCGATGCTTTCTGCATTCTCAAGCACTCTGCTGGCACTACTGGATATATCGCCCCGGAACAGTTCATGCCTGATGCAAAGGCAGAACCAAGGACTGATATCTTTTCCTTGGGAATAGTCATCGAAGAAATAGCCACGACCATCGGAGATAAAAAACTGGAGAAAATTGCTAAGATATGCACTACCCACAATCACTTACTGCGTCCAGACAGCATTGATATTCTGCGCAAAAGACTATTAGAAAAGCCTAAGAACCAAAACATCATCATACTTCTCGGCTGCATAGTCTTTCTCTTGGCTGTAGCCATTGGCATATCCTACTATCATCGGCACCAAGTGACCAAACAAAAAGAAGCCACTACGGAGCAGAACCTCGAAGAAGACAGTACTAACCATAGTGGCAACAAAGTTATGGATATTCAACTCTGGAACCCATAATCAATCTCAGACAGTATCGCTTATCTTATCCAAAAGCAGATAATATAGCTTATCTTATCCAAAAGCGCACAGTCTCGATACTTTTCCAAACCAAAAGGAGTATCAACTTTCACACATCCCATCAGAACAGCTGCGTCTTGATGCCTAACGACAAGCCGAAGACATCCCAGAAACCGGCAGAACCATTGCGATAGAAACGCATGAAATAAATATCGTTGGTGCTCAGCTCGTAGAAGAAGGTGACACTCTTCACAAACTTGCGGCGGTTCTCGGGCACATCCACCGTGAAACGCTCTCCCACAAAGATGTTGGGGCGGATGCGTGTGGAGAAAGGATAATAGCCACTGCCATACTTTGACGGCTGCTTCGTCCAGAAATCTGAGCCTAAGACGGTGTTGAAATACAAGCCACACTCCAAAGGCTCGAAGGCCCAGCCATGACCCATCGTCACCGACCAGGGTATATAATTCTGCTTCAGGGTTATCGTCATCTTGGCACTGTTGGAGTCATATTTCGGTATGTAGCCGAAGAGCAACTGCGTCTCCCACTGTTGATGCTTGCCATAATCCCAGCCCACTCCAAAGGAGAACAGTCCCATGTTGCCACAAGTCTGCAGGACGGTTTGCGTAGGGATGAGTGCTCCCCAATAGCGGCGATAATGGTGAATGCGGTTGTCATAGCGACTATGTTTCACCACCGTGTCGCGAGCAGCCAACGCTGTATCTGCCACGGCGTTCTGTTGCGCCTGAACACATACTGGCATCAGAAACAAAAGAAGAAATATCCTAAAAATCAATAATCTCATAGCTGTAATCGTCGGGAGTAATGGTAAATATATAATACTTTCGCTCCTTGGCACTCGCTGTCATATAGAAGATAGTACCGTCATCATAGAGGTCCTGTATGCGAATGTGATGGCCATGACCGTCGAGACAGAACATCAGCTGGGGCAGCTTGTGGATGTAATCATTGAAGGGTTCTGCCACGTTATTGTTGAACTGCTCGGAGAAAGGAGGAGCATGCATACAAACGACTGAGCGGTCGAACTCATCTGCCCGATTGGTCCACTCGGCCTTGATAAAGTCGAAATTGGGAACTGGTTGCGAATAATCGTACTCGATGGCATTGGTATTGAGGCACACAAACTTCACTCTGCCTGCGATAAAAGCAAAGTCGGGATTGCCAAAAGTCACCTGGTAAGCCTTTGTCCCTGTACCGAGACAGTCGTGATTGCCCAAGAGTGCCACAAAGGGTTTGTTGAGTTTCTTGAGCCGGTCGCGAGTCCATAGAAATTCCTTTGTGCCACCAAAGTCGGTCATGTCGCCACCATGAATCACAAAGTCGATATCTGCCCTGCGGTTGATGTCGCTCACCTCGTCACTCAGGTCATTGAGCCACTGGTGTGAGTCGCTGATAAAGGCGAAACGAAAGGTGGTTTTGTCCTTCGTCGCCTCTTCTATCTTCACTATCTGCTTGGCGTTGACATTCTTCTCTCCCTTGATATTCACATCATAAGGATGCACGTCGAACACCTTGTCACAACTGACGAGCGACAGCCCCAACAGGCCAACCATCGCCCAGATAAATCTCATCTTTCTTTTTTTCATACGGCTGCAAAGGTAATCAAAAAACCTGAATTACGAAATAGTTTTGCATTCGAAAAATCAAAGAGTACATATATTCCTTATTTCGTGACATTTAGAACAGTCGTTCACCAGATTCAGCCCCCTTAAAAAATGATAAGCCCTGAGAGAGAGAAACGGGACTCTTGCGAAACTTGAGCAAACAGTATGTTCGCTGGGCTCCTCAGGAAACTATCCCTCCCAAATCTCATAAGAGAACGGAAAAGCAAGGGCATCCACCTGCATCTGAGAAGCATCCGCCTGCACCTGAGAAGCATCCGCCTGCACCTGAGAAACTCTCGCATTCCATACTGCCGAGGCGCAGCCCACCTTCAAGAAATGAACCCGGGCGGAGAGCGCCTTGCGGAACACACGATAACTCTTGAGACTACGGTCGGCATCGGCTTGCTGGATGAAGAAAACATATCTGTTGAGAGGATGGGCAGCCATGACGGAAGCGATGCGTGTAGCCAACTTCTCGGCTGACTGGGGACCGATTTTCGCAAAGATGTACGAGAAATGGAAGAAGATGACCGTAGGAATGCTGGACAAAGCATTCCAATCATCGTCATTCAACTCCTCAAAATGGCTCAGCTTGTGATAAACCACCCGGTCGGCGTAAGCGGCATGAAGCATCCGCTCGCCCATCTGATGCATGCTCTCCGAGATGTCGACTGCCTCGTACTCCAAACATCCTATCTTGTCGCCGAAAACCTGCATGAAAGCCAGGGCATTGGTGGCTGGTCCGCAACCCAGATGCACCGAGATGGTGCGCAGGGAGGTGGAGGAGAGCCTCTCCTCCACCCACTCCCGAACCGAGCCGTACATCAGCTTGGCGCAGGCATAGTGGGCAGGCATCATGTTGTGACAGTAAACGAGCACCTGATCGGCGGGCGTGAAGGTGCGCATCCGGTTTCTGCCCGAGGTGTCCTTGAGGTCGGTCTGAATGATTTTGGATTGCACGAAATGGCTCCTGCCATAGTCGATGAGCGCCTGGTTGGTGGCAAACTCGTTGCCCAGAACATACTGGGGCCAACGGGTCATCGCATCGTCCTTGACGGGCTCTTCTACGAGCTGACGGAACACTCGGTCAAAGGTTTCATCAGATGATAATTCCCCGACCGGGAAAACCGCATTTCTCTGTCCATCGCAAGAATCGAGCGAGCCGACAGAGCCGACAGAATCAGCAGAACCGAGCGACCCTGCTTCCCCAACAACAAAGTTTCCGCTCACATAGTCGCTGGGCGAGATGTCGAAATAGCTCTGCCTGTTACGGGCAAACTCCATGAGCTTGAAGAAGATGACGTTCTCGCGCAGGAGTCTGGCGTTGCCGATCATGATGAGATGTTTCATGGCACGGGTCATCGCCACGTTGAGCTTGCGGTCGATGATTTCGCCCGACGCACGGTCCACATACTGGTTGCCGGTGAGGAATGCCAACTGATAGTATTTCCTGATGGTGAAGCCGTAGATGATGTTCTCGCACTGGCTTCCCTGATAGCGCTCCACGGTGTCGATCATGATGTCGTGGAGCGGTTCGATGTGGTAGCTGTCTATCTCGTTGCGTATGGTGGAGATCTGATTGCGATAGGGCACGATGATACCCACCGTGCGGTCTTTGTCGAAGCCCTCTGGATCCATGAGGTAGATGCGATGCACCGTGGCGGCGATCATCCTGGCCTCGATGAGATTCACCTTGTCGGAGGTCTCCTGCTGCCATGGGTCGAGTCCTGTCTGTCGTGGCTCGGGATAGGTGACGAAGGCGATGCGGCGGGTGGTGAGCAATGCCTCCAGCCCGTCGTTGCTCTCAGAGGTGAGCGGCGTGGGCTCCTCCTGATAAGGCAGGGGCACGGGGATGAGCTTGTTCTGATAGAAGGCATAGTTGGGGAAGATGGCTATCTCGCGGTGCATACGTCCCTGGCGGGTGAGCATGTAGCTGTACTCATTGTTGACACCCTCGGAGCGATAAGCCTTGATGAGGCGCTCGAAGAGCGAGAGCCGGCAGTCGGTGAGGTGGATGGCCCGCAGGTTGGGCTCCTGCACCATGGATTCCGACTCCTGTTGCTGCACGACAGCTGGCAACTGTTTCTCGTCGCCTATGAGCACAAACTTGGCGATGGCGTGCTCGCCCGTGCGTGCATTCTTCGCCGAGAGCAGACCTACGATCTGAGGCTCGAGTATCTGGGAGGCCTCGTCGACAATAGCCAGGTCGAAATGCTTGATCGACAGGAGGGCTATCTGACTGTTGAAGGCTGTGGTGGTGCCGCAGAACACACGGCAATGCTCTATCATCTGCCCGATCTCACGGCCGTCGCGGCACGCCTCCGACCGCTTGCCCAGCAGGTGGGAGCGGTAAGCCTCATGACAGCCCAGCTCACTGCCCAAGCGCACGAAATCGATGCCCTCGCCTACCAGTTTGCTGCACATCTCGTCCACAGCCCTGTTGGTGAACGAGAGCAGCAGTACCGACGTGCCTTCCTCCATGAGCTGTTCCTTCAGCACGTTGACCATGCCGAAGGAGGTCTTACCCGTGCCGGGAGGTCCGATGATGAGGAAGAGGTCGCGGGCCTGCTTCACGCGCAGCACCAGGTCGTTGAACTCCGTGTTGCCCTGGCTGGCGTAGTCGCCCTGGAGTGTGAGCGTGGTGTCGACCCTCGGCTTGCGCTGCAACAGGAGCAAGTCCTTGCGTTCCTGACGGGCTTCGAGGAAGAGTTGAAGACCCTGATAAAGAGCACGGTACGACGATTCCATAAAGTCATGCTCTATCGCCCACACCTCGCCATCGAGCACCTCGCGCTGGGTCTGCGGATTGCGGAGCGACACCTCTACCCTCGTCTCGTGAATGTCGACGATCGACCCACGGAACACATAGTGGCGTGTGGCGTTGGGCTCGCCCTCAAGGGTGGGATTGTAGGCATAGAAGAAGACGACATCGCCCTTGCGGAAGTTGGACACGTCCTTGTCCTGTCCGTCGGCGAAGGCGAACTCCACCCGCTCGATGGGCATTCCCTTGACCTGTCGGATGGGCATCATGCGCAGGTCGCAATAGATGTTGCCGGCGTTGCGTCGCTCGTCGAGTGTGGAGTTCCATACCGAGGCGAATCCCGACTCCTCCTTGGTTCGGTTGCCCACCTTGGAGAGCATCTGCTCGTTCTCCACAAAGGTGAGGAAGCGGTAGTAATAGTCTTTCTCCAAGGGTGTGGCCGTGCGCACCCGGTCGAGCAGCGCCTGCAGCTGTGGCCGCTTGTAGCGTTCCCACAACGTTCCGCTCTCGCCCGGACATACGAGCTCGGGGGTGAGCGACTCGAGAATACGGAATCCGCCACGCGTGAGGAGCAGTTCGAGCCAGGCCACCTGGTTGCGCAACCTGAGCGCCTTGAAGAGCAGGTCGGGCGCCGAGGCGATGTCGAGCAGGCTGTTGGCGTACTTCGAGTAGAGCATGTAGGAATGGAAGTCCTTGTAGGCCACGCCGTAGTTATATCTGAAGATGGCACGATAGAGCAGCGCCTGCACATAGTGGTCGGGGCGAATGCGGGGTGTCTCGGGGCTCGACTTATAGGACGCCTTGCCCGATTTCTGCTCCACCATGAGCGTGAGGTCTTTCTGAATGAAGTCCATACGGGCCTGCAGTCCGAGTGTGGGCGAGAAGAAGGAAGGCTCCAGGATGGTGTTCTTGCCGTCGCGCCTGAAGGCTACCGACGAGGCCTCGGCCAGGGCTCCCTGCACGGCACGGCGAATGTGCTGGCGCTGCAGTTCGGCATCGGCACGGAAATGGTCTGAGAGGGGCGTCACGGCGAGGCTCACGGCATTGCGGGCGCAGAAGTCGGCCATGCTCTTCTCGTAGGGGCGGTCTACGTGGTAAACCTCCTCGTCGAGCAGCTGTCCGGCAAAGTTACCCAGCATGATGGCCTCGTTGCTGAAGGCGGGCGCCAGCTTCCTGAGCATGTAGGCGTAGGGGGTGGCGGTCTCCTGCTCGGAGAAGCATCCTGCCAGCGAGGTGACGTCTATCAGATAGTCGGGGTTGTAGATGATGATGGCGGGATAGATGATGCCAGCCTCCTCGCGGGGCAGGATGAGGTTGAGCTGTTCGCCCTTGAGCAGGATGTCGGCCAGATAGGCTCGGTCGCCCAGCGCATACGGGTTGTCGGCCTTGCGATAGTAGATGCGGCACGACTCGCCCGTCTCGCTGTCGGTGGCTGTGATGAGGGTGTCGTCCCAGGTGTCGATGATGACCCGCATCTCGCTGCCCTTGCGATAGAGCGGACGGTAATAGGAAGCCACGACATAGGGGAAACGATGGTCGAGACTGGCGGGCACGGGAATGTCGTAAACGAGAGCGATAAACTTGCACAGGGCGGCTGTGTCGTGGGCGACAGACTGGCGCAGCTCTTCATCGGTCAGTACGGCTTCTGTTTCATCCTGAGCCTGTCGGGGCGCATTCTGAAGACGGCGCAAGCGGATGCGGAAGGCGTTGACCGAAGCCGAGAGAGAGGAGTCGCGCATCTTGTCGCGGTTCTCGGTGAGCAGATAGTCCACCTTGGCGAAGAAGCCGGCAAACTTGGTCTTCGACTGCTGCAACTTTCCCTCCACGGCCTGATGGAAAACCTCGCTGAGCAGACGGTAGCGCAGACGGATGTCAATGTCGGCGGGTATCTGGTCGACCTGTTCGAAGAGGTCGGTCGCCACACTCTCCACGTGCAGCCCTGCCAGCCCCTCGCCTGCCGTCTGCACATCGTAGGCCTCTATCCTGAGTCGTCGGGGAATGTCGCGCATCTGCTCGGTCGTAAAGATCTGTGTGCCCTGACTTCTGCTGCTGAGGGTTGCGCCCTGACTTCTGCTGCCGAGGACAGCTCCCAGGTGGCGGTTGTCGCACACGGAGAGCCACTTCCCTACACTCTCCGAGAGGCCCGAGGTGTCGATCTCCGCATCCCCGCTGAACACGACCACCACTCCCACTTCGAGGCGCTCACATCCGAGATATTTGCGCAGTCCTGCGGCTGTTCGGCTTCGGTTGAGCCGTGCCTGTGCGAAGGGACTTTTGCCGTAGGCTCCACCTGCTATCGTCCTTCCGTCGCTGGTCCAGGGGCCGTTCTCGCCTGCCACGATGCTGCCGCCCCAGTTCTTGAACTCTATCACCAATGCCGCCTGCGGTGTGAAGAGCAGCGCATCGAGCTCCACGCCCTCGATGTTGTAGTTGCCCACGAGCACGTACTCCCCACCCGTCTGCGCCTCCAACTCGCCCAGGATTCGGCAAAGTGCATCAAACTGCCTGATCTCGGCCGCATGCTCATACTCAGAAATCTTGTATATTCTCACCCCCATGTGTCGTTTTTTATTTTGCTCACAAAATTACAAAATATTTTCGATACCACCAAATTTTTGCCTGCGTCAACAGGCGAAAATGGACAGAAGCGCTGACACTGACACTGACAGTCCAAAATTCCGCAACTCCCCCCTTGAGGGAAAAGGGTGAAAGAGAAAGTTTATATTTATAAATATATAAATATAAAAATATATTATTAACATTTCTTTACCATTTCATTCTCATTTCATCAAAGACAGGGTGCGGAAAATCGGACTGTCAGTGTCAGTGTCAGCAGAGGGATGGGTTAAATGATATTTTTTTGACAATGCGCTGACACTGACACTGACAGTCCAAAAATTATGTCCCCTACAGGAGAAAACTTAGTTTTCATACACGCGAAACTAAGTTTATGCATGGCAAAACTTGAGTGATGGTAAACTACTGAGGGGGACAAAACGTACCCTCGGTAGTTGCTCACCCTCGAAAAAGTCATTAGAAATGATATTTCGAACCCACGCTGAGACGCAGTTCCACCTCGGCAGGATTGCACCAGTGGGGAGCCTCCAGGTTCTTGGTAGAAAGCGTGGCGGAAGGTTCAAGATACAGTTCCACACGAGGCGACACGCGCAGGCCAGCCTGCATGGCAGCATGAAGACCCGGAGCATAGTTGGGCGTGCGGTGCTCCTTGGTGCTTACTGCCACCTGGGCACCCAGCAGACCCGTGATCTGCACCAGTTCGTCGTCGGAAGGCTCGCCCGTAACGGCACTCTTCAGGTTCATCATGTAGTCGGCACGAAGGGCTGTGAGCGTCTTGCTGCCCAGGTTGGGCGAAGGCACGAGGGTGTTGCCCAAAGCCACCTGGATGCCGCTCAGAGAGCTGAACCAATGGCCGTAACCGATGTCGGTGGGAAGAGTGAGACGTCGACCGATGCTTCCTCCGTCGCCCATGTTGCCTGTATAGACACCCGTTCCGGCACTCAGGAAGACGTAATTTCTGCGGGATGGAGCCTCGTCGAGGTCCTTGTTGCGGGAGCTGCGCTGCACGTTGTACTCCACACCCAACTGCACCTGGGGCTGCAGACGATGCGAACGGAAGCCCTTGTAGCGCGAGGTGAACTCATAGCCCAACTGTGCCTCGCCCAGCAGGTTGACGTGCGACGAGAGGCGCAGGGCAAGCTGTCCGCCGGCATGAAGGTCGGAGTTGAGACGGGTGTACTCGGAGTGGTCGGCACCAAGATTGAAGCCCAGCACGGAGCGCAGGGAGAGCACACGCGAGTTGTCGCAACCATAGCTGACGGCCGTGAGGTCGGTCATCCAGTCGAAACCGCCCGTTGCCGCACCGTAGTAGCGCTCGTTGATGGGGCGTCCGAACATGCCCTGGAAACTGTAGCGGAAGCCTGCCATCGGAGCCGACCAGTGGGTGTAGCTGATGCGTGCCACAGGCATGTAGCGCTTCCACTCGTCGTACTGGAAGAGGCGCACCGCCATACCTCCCGTGAGGGCGAAGCTGTTGCGTCGCATCTTCATGTTGTCCTCTGCCTGATGGGCCTTACGCGACATTTCCTCGTGATAGGTGTAGACGAATCCAGCCATGAGCGAGCTGGTCACGTCGAGCTTGTCGACCGTATAGGCATTGGGCGCCCAACGGCTGTTGTAGAAGTCGAAACGTGGCTCGAGCACGAAGTCGATGTCGCGCGAGAGGCGGACATTGGCCTGCAGACCAGCTCCTACGTTCAGACTGTAGCGCGACTCGGTGTACCAGTCGCGCGAGTAGTTGAAACCGATTCCCGCCAGGGCGTTGACCCAGAAGCGTCGCTCGGGCTTGAGTCCGCCGAAGGCATTGTGCAGGTTGAGCATATAGTCGAGACGGGCACCTATGGCACGCATACGAGTCGCGTCGTTCTGCATGAAGGTGGTGGTGTTGAGGTTCAGACGAAATGCGTTGCAGGGGTCAATCCACTTGCCGAGCGACACAGCCACGCTCATGCCCGTGTTGTCGTGCCAGTCGCTGACGTGGGCGCTGCCCAGGAACAGGGGTCCTGCCTGCACGCCGGCAAAGAGTCCGTCGGCAAAGCTGTGGGGCGTGGAGAAATAGGAACGCATGTTGCCCCTGCGCACGTCGGGCATACGGACGCCCAGACCCATGGTGAGGCTTGCCATAGGGCGAAGATTGCGCCAGGTCTGCACCTGCGACACGTTGTCCTGCGTCACACCCACACGTGTCTCTGCATAGACGTAGGTGATGGGCGAGAAAGCATACTGTCCGCGCAGACCCATGTGAGCGCCGAAGCCGTGGTCGTTGTGCTTGTTCTCACGCGAATACGACAGGTCGATGCCGGCAATGCCGTACACCTCGAAGGGATGCTGGCTGTAGTGAGTGCCGGGCTGGGCGATGGCGGTGATGTTGAGCAGATAGTCGAGGCCCACGGAGGCGTATTTCGTCTCCTTGCCACTGATCTTGTAGGCTCCGCCATAGAAGTTGAGCCTTACTCCGTGTTCGGGCGAGATCCAGTCGCCCAAGCCCATCTCGGCGATGGGACCCAGCTTGACGTTGTGGCGGCCCATGAGATTGCCTCCGAAACCGAAATCCATGAACAGATGGTCCATGAACTTCTTGTCCTTGTACGACTTGGTGACCTGTGGTCGCTGCAACATATAGTCGAGAGCGCTCTTCGAGAGCTGCGCCTTACCGGTGAGGGGTGCGCCCGCCATGATGAGGGCGCTTATGAGGATGAAATCTTTTCTTTTCATGATGATCTGTGTGTGTGTTTATTGTTGTTTATCCGTAGACAGGAGGTCGGTCACGTCGCCGTCGGTCTTGGCGATTTCCTTGAGCGAGGGGTCCATGGCAAAAGCTCGTTTTAGCTCCTCGTAGGCCTCGGTGGGGTCGTTGGTACGGTTCAGACAGATGGCACGGAGATAGTGGCTCACAGCCTCGTTGTCGGGCAACTGACGGCTCATGCGCAGGGCTGCGTCGTCGAGCTTCATGGCAAGGAGCATCACCACCTCGTTGCGCTTGCCGGTCTTGGCGATGGTGGCGTAGTTTTCGGAATCGTAACGGCCGTTGAGAACGGCGTTGACGGCCAGCATGGTGTGGGTCGACTCGTTGTCGTTGACGAAATGGGCCACGGAGTCGGCAGAGGCATAAAGGCCCTCGTTGAGCAGGGCGATGAGCTGGTTGACGTTGACTTCCTGAGGGGCACCCGCTCCGGCGAAGGGGCGCAACAGGGAGGCGTCGTACTGGCGATGGTTGATGAGCTGCACAGAGAGGTCGTTGGCTGCTGCCATGAACGAGGGGTACACCTCGAGTGCCTGGCGCATCATGGCGACGCGCTTCGCTGTGTCGGCCTCGGCACGGTAGAGCTTGAAGAACTCATACTTCGACAGCTGGCTGTAGTCCTGGGCGTAGAGCTGAGCAATCTCGTCGATGGTGAGGGTGCGGTAAACGTTGTAGTGCAGGGTGTAGTCCACACGGCGCAACTGGGGCAGACAGCGGGTGGCGATGATCTTGTGATAGAAAGGCAGGCGCTGGATGGCTCTGCCCTGAGCCTCGATATTGCCAGGATGAGCAGCCAGGATGGCCTCTACCCTGTCGGCCTCGCTGGCAAGAGTGTCCTTGCGGAGTATCTCGACCACACGCGACCAGGGAGCCACCGTGGCGTCGGACGTGAAGGTCATTCCCTGGGTCATGTCGGCAGGAAGGGTGCGCTTCAGGAAGCCGAGGGCGTAGTCCATACGCATCTTGGCCAAACTCATGTTGCGGGAGTAGCGTCCCTCAGGCGACGACTGACCTCGGAGCTCGAGCGAGCTGAGCGAGGCGCCCTTCGACTGGGAAATGGTCTCTATCTGCTGACGGAGCTTGTCGATCTCGGAGGCGTTCTGCGGGTCGTTGCTGTCGAAGACGGCCTTGCCCACGGGGAAACGGAGGTTCACCTTGCCCTGACTGTCGCGAAGCTGCACCTCCTTCTTGGGGAAGTAGGCTGAGTCGGTAAGTTCGTGGGCGGCAAAGCTGTAGTCGAGGAAGCGCAGGGGGTTGACGGTTCCACGGGCGATGATGGTGGTGTCGCGGTAGAGGATGCGGTTGTAGTTCTCGATGGCCATATAGACGTCGCAGGAGAAGTCGTCCTTCACGTGCTCCACGTAGATGGAGTCGTTGTAGCCTATGATGTCGTTGGGGCGGCCTTTCTCACGTGTCTGCTCGCTCTTCACGGTGATGTAGCGTGCCAGAGGGTCGCCGGCAAGCGAGTCGTTGAGGTCGAAGTTGTAGAGTCGGTCCTGCGTCTCGTTGTACTCGCGTGCGTCGTACACCATCGGTTTCATGAGGGTCACCTGCTTGCGGGTGGCGTTGTTGAGCACGGGCTGAACCACGAGTCGGGTGTTGTGCGAGAACATCTCGCGGGGCACACGCACACGGGTCTTCACATGGAAATAGTTGCCTCTGACCTCGATGTCGGTTGGCTCGGGCAGGATCTTGTCGGTAATGCGCTTCTGCGAGATGGTCACCTCCTTGAGCGAGACACTCTCCTCTTCGAGCACCACGCGCAGTCGCGACTTGCCCTTCACGTCCACTTCCTTGGTCTTCATACCCACCATGGAGAAACGCAGACGGGCATTGGAACGCACGTTGACGGCAAAGGTTCCGTCGACATCGGTCATGGCAAGCACACGGCGTGTGGAGGCGTCGGAAACGTTGACACCGATACAGGGTGAGCCGTCCGACTTGACAACTACCGTACCCAGCACTCGCATCACCTCCTGTGCGGAGACGTCCGACACGGTGAGCAAGAAGATGGCGACAAGAAAAGTAATGGAGCGAAGAGGCTTCATGAATAATAAGTTATGAGTAGTCATAAATTGCATTCTTATCTTATTTTTTGTATGTATATATAAGTATGTTCATGCATACGTTTTGCAAATACGTTTTTGTGAAATCTTATGCTGATAAAATTTTGTGAAATCTTATGCTGATATAAAAAGAGAACTATACACGTGAAAAGCCTTCGTATATGTGTGGCTTCCAGGGAATTGTGCTTTTTACTTAATCAGATACACGAAGGTTACACCAGCCTTGATGGGGATAGGTCGCCACCCTTTCACATTGGCCTCGCCGGGCTCATACTCGTCCTTGTCCCAACTCATCTCCTGCACGTGAGCCATTCCCACTCCAAGGGTCGTCTCAAGACTCCATCGTCGCGACAGCACAAAACTGTAGCCGTAGGTAACGCCTCCACCATAGAGGTCGCCCTTATGGCGATTGCCCCCACGCACGTAGTTGTAGTGACATCCTATGCCGGCAATTCCGACAAAATGACCTGTCTGCGGACGGGCGCTGAACCAGTAACGCACCTCTGGCGTGATCATGGCGCCACGGGTGTCGATGTTAAAGACCTTGATGCGGTTGTAAGCTGCCTCGAAATTGAAGGTGACGTGGCGATTGACCCTGAACTCAGCTCCGAGGTTGGGAGTAGAGGCCGCCCAGTAGAGGGCATTGGTCTTGACAGCCACTCGCTGGGCCTTCGTCTGCATGGGAGCCAGAAGGCTGGCTGAAAGGACGGCCAGCATGCACCATACTTTTGCTTTCTTTAAGTGATAAATAACCATATATATTTATAAATGTAATTCTTATTTTTTAAGTTTTCTCTAACTCCCCTACTTCTGCTTGTTGAGTCGCTTGATGACGGCGTAAGCATCGTAGAGTCCCAGCTCGCCAGCCTTGGAAAGATCCTGGATGGCGGCTTGCTTGTTGCCTGACTTCGAACGGGCAATGCCTCGGTTGTAGTAAGCCTCGGCAAGCTTGGAGTCTATACGAATGGCAATGGAATAGTCGTCGATGGCCTTGGACAGCTCGTTGCGCCCTGCATGCAGGTTGCCACGGTTGTAATACACATAGGCGTTGTTGCCGTTCTGACGGATGGCGTCGCTGAAGTCGGCCTCGGCAGAATGGAGATTGGTAATGCCCTTGCCCTCGGAGAGGTTGAACTCGTCGAGCTCGGTCTGACAGACGGCACGTTGCCAGTAGGCTATGGAGCTCTTGCCTCCACGACCCACGTACTCGGTAAAGTCGGCTATGGCTGCCTCAAAATCACGCAACACGGAATGGGCCACGGCACGGAGCAACAGCAGGTGGGTTTTCTCGGTGTCGCTCTTTGCCACGCTGAGCTCGGCCGACAGGCGATCGATCATGGAGAAGAGCTCCATCGACTCGGCCTCGTTGAGCTGGTCCTTGCTGCACACGATATAGAGCTTGTGCTTGGCTTTCTTGTCGAGGGTCATGTTGAAGGCGTCCACCTCCTTGTCGTAAGCCTGAATGGTGCTCAGACTCTTGTTGTTGGGGAAGTAAGACAACTGATACATAGGCAGATAGCCGGCTTCGACCACACGGTTCTGCACCTTTCCACGATACTCGCTCTTGTACTCATGCTCGTACTTGGGCGCATCTTCGACAACGAGCGAGGCGTACTTGTTGGGGTCTATCTCCGAACGCTTGCGCATGGCCTTCTTGGTCTTCGCGCTCCATCGTGGCTGAATGCCTAAGTGCTTGTTCATCTGAGCCTTGAAGATGCGGAACTCGTCGAGCTCGGCCTTGGCCGTCATTCCCAACCGACGGTAACAGCCTGCACGATACGACAGACCCGTCCAGAAGTTGGGGAACTGGTTGATGACCGTCGTGTAGTCGCGGATAGCCGCCTTCAGGTCGCCCACCTTGTCGTGTAGCAAGGCTCGGTTGAAGATGGCCATGAAGTTCTTGGGCTCCATCTTGATGACGAAGTCGAAATCTTCGATGGCCCGGTTGTTGTCACCCAACTGCACGCGCATCAGTCCACGGTTGTAGTGGGCCAGGAAGTTGTTGGGGTCTATGTCGAGGGCGTTGTCATAATCGCTCATCGCTCCTCGGAGGTTGTTGATGTTGATGCGTGCCAGGGCGCGGTTGATGTAACTGTTCACGTTGTTGGGCTTGAAGTGCAAAGACTTGGTAAGCGCCTCGTCGGCAGTCTTCCATTCCTTGCGCGCCAATGCCATATAGGCACGCGTGGTCCAGGCCTCGCCATCGTAAGGGTCGAGCACCAGACTCTTGTCGAGCCATTTCTCGGCGTTGAGCGTGTCCTTTTTCTGCAGATAGACCTCGGCTTTGAGCGAATAGGCCTTCGAGAACTTGTCCCATCGGGTGATGATGGAATCGAGCTGAGCGAGGGCGTCGTCATACTTGCCGTCCTCCATCTTGCAAAGGGCTCGGTTGAACCAATAGTTGCGGTTGCGGGGCTCTAAACGGATAGCTGCATCATAGTCGGAAATGGCCTCGTCGTAACGTCCCTGTCGGATGCGGGTAATCGCACGCAGGTCGTAAATATCATTAATGTAGGGATTGAGTTTCAAAGCCTCATTGGCGTCGCCCTCCGCCCCCACGAAATCGTCGAGGTTGAACTTCGCCACACTTCTGTAATACCAAGGCTCGTAGAGATAAGGTTTGGCGCCAATGGCAAGGTTGAAGTACTTGATGGAGAGTACATAGTCTTCATAATAAAGCGCACTTCGTCCGGCCGTAATGAGTCGGTCGACACGGTATTGTGCTGATGCCGTGCCAACAAAAAGCATAAAAACTAACCCAGTCAACAATCTCCTTATCATAAGAACGTCTGCCTATCTTGTATGTTTTGTACGATGAAAAATATGTACGATGAATGTAAGTTATTCAAGTTTCGCAAGTAAGTTAATTGAACTTTCAGGGCGTGTGGAGTGAGCTTGCGAAACTTGAATAAGTTAAGCTGCATTAATGTCTGATCTTTGTACGATAAGAGCAGCGGAACTTTCCCTTGAGGATGTTCTTCAGCTTGCCTGCAATCATGTTCTTGCGAAGTGGCGACAGGCGGTCGATAAACATGGTGCCCTCCAAGTGGTCGAACTCGTGCTGCATCACACGTGCCTGGTAACCTTCCACCCACTCGTCGTGCTCCTGCATCTCCTCGTCGAGATACTTCACATGGATGCGGGTAGGACGAGTCACCTTCTCAGAAACACCTGGGATGGAAAGACAACCCTCCTCTGAGGAAGCCTTCTCGCTCTCGTCGTCATACTCTAAGATATGTGCATTGATGAATGCCTTGCGGAAACCCTTGTACTCGGGGAATTCCTCGCTCAGCACGTCGAGGTCGATTACCACCACACGGATGGCCAAACCTATCTGAGGTGCTGCAAGACCTACACCATTGCTGGCATCGAGAGTCTCGAACATATTGGCAATAAGAGTCTTAAGCTCGGGATATTCTGGGGTGACATCTTCGGCAACCTTTCGTAAAACAGGCTGACCATAAATATAAATTGGTAAAATCATTTTCTTGACTGCAAATAATCTTGTAAAATAATGGTGGCGCTGATCTCGTCCACCAAACCTTTGTTCTCGCGCCTTGTCTTCTTCTTCACTCCGCCATCTATCATGGCACGATGGGCCAAGACCGACGTAAAGCGCTCGTCGTAATACTCTATGGGAATCTCGGGATGAGCCTTGCGCCAACGGTTGTAGAAATTCTCCACCCTTACCATGTTCTCGCTGGGCTGACCATTGGGCTGCATGGGCTTTCCTATCACGATGCGCTCCACCTGCTCACGCTGGATGTACGCCTCTATATACTCATAGAGCACAGAAGTCTCGACGGTACCCAACCCTCCAGCGATAATCTGAAGAGGGTCGGTTACCGCGAGCCCTGTGCGTTTTTTCCCGTAATCGATGGAAAGGATTCGCATTTATTTCTTGAAAAGCAACCAAGCATCCGGATACTTGCCAGCACGAAGCTCGTTGCGGCTCTTCACAGCGTTGGCCTTGTCGGCGAATGTGGTGGCAACAACACGGTACATATTGCGGTCACCCTGAACGATCTGAGCATCGTAACCTGCGCTCTTGAGGGTGTTGTACAAGCCCTCGGCATTGGCCTTCACACCGAAAGAGCCTACTACTACGCTGAAGTCCTGCAAACCAGAACCTGCAACCATAGAAACGCTCTCCTGGCGAACCACGGCATTATCTACGTCGGTAACTGTTGTCTGAGTGGCTGGAGCTGTCTCCAAAGGAGTTACGACTGGTTCGGTAGTAACAGGAGCCTGCTGTGCCTGCTGAGCCTCCTGAGCCTGCGCCTTCTCGAAAGCCTTGCGATAAGCGCTCTCCTTAGATGTTCCACAACTTGCGAGCGCCAAGGCTGCGCATAAGCCAACACTCATTATTGAAATTTTCTTCATGTGCTTTTGTTTATTTATGGTTTAACTTTTGAAATCATTTTTTTTGTCCGGCGAAAATACAAAATATATCGCAAATAGGGAAAAAAGGGCGCATAAAGTTTGTTAAATCCATATAAAACAACATTTTTATGGAAAATTTAAGCCAAAAATACTTGTTTTGTCCCTAAAGTTTTGTATATTTGCAACATCAACTTCAGCAAGCGGAGAAATGAAAGAACAACAACTCCTCCACTTGACAAAGTGTAATTAATAACATGTTTAACATTTAAAACATTAGAATTATGAAAGCATTAGGTTACATTGGCGCATTCCTCGGCGGTGCACTTGCCGGCGGCGCTCTCGGTTTGATTTTTGCTCCTGAGAAAGGTGAAGATACTCGCAACAAGATTTCTGGCGCAATTGATGATTTCTGCAAGAAGCACGACATCAAGTTGAGCAAGAAAGATGTGGACGACCTGGTAGATGACATCAAGGATGCTGCTACTGAGGTTTAATTTCCCTGCCCTTTCATCTTTTAGCACATTTTCAACACAACCAGGATTGGTTGAACAATAAATTGAAGTTTCGCAAATGCGAAAGTTGAATTAATTCGAAAGTTAGTTTTATAATATGATGTTCTCTAACGATAAAAACGTTGAGACAATAGGACAACTCGTAGAAACTATCAAGCACTACATCGGGCTTCAGAAGGAATATTTGAAGCTCGATGTAGTTGACAAAGTTGTTCGCTTGCTCACAGCCTTCACCATCACTCTGGTGTTGCTCGGGCTCCTTACCATCGTCCTCATCTACCTGTCGTTTGCTGCGGCTTTCGCCCTGGGCAACTGGTTGGGAATGGTATGGGGATTTTGCATCGTGGCAGCTTTTTACATTCTCCTCTTGCTCTTATTCGTTGCCAACAGGCACCAATGGATCGAGAAACCTTTGGTCAGATTTCTTGCCAGCCTACTCCTGAAATAGCGCTTAGTTTAATGGTTAATTCTTAGTGTTTAATGTTTAATTGAGCTGGGTTCTGAACTTACTAATGTTTAATTGAACCAAGTTCAGTAAAATCATAACAAAAATGACAAAAAATAATCAAGAACAGGAATTAAGTTCGTTGGCAGAAATCATGTTGCGCAAGGAATTGGTGCGAAAGGATATTGATGCCGATGATGAAAAAATAAAAACTCTATGGAACTCGCTTTTCAAAAAGCCTGATGCTTTGTCGAAGTCGGCAAGCACAAGCAAACGAATAAGCAGTCTGATGTCCATGGGTGCTGGCGCACTCGATGGGGCTATCCTTGCATGGAAACTCTACCGCAAGTTCAAGAGAAAAAAGTAAACAAGACTAAGTTTGAAAAGTAAAAATAAAATTAAGTCTGAATAAGTCTTAAAAGTAAAAATAATGGCAAAAAAAATGGGCCACCGCCGTGACCCCATGTTGTTAACCTTAAATCTAATACTATGAAAAACACATTGCAAATATAAAAATATAATATGTAATTTGCAAGTATCCATCCGTTTATTTAATTTCTTTTAACTATTTTCCTTGATTAAACGATCCAATTTTAACAACCCTTCAACGTCAAACTTTCAGAAGGTGGAGCGCTCTTTACCGAGCACCCCCTACCCTATAATGGTAAACTTGGCAAACTTGAGAAGAAGCTGCTTCGTCCCGGAATTGACAAACTGGACAGTGGCCTTGGCATTCTCGCCCGAGCCCTCCAGCTTAAGAACCGTTCCTACACCAAAACGCTGATGCTCTATCTTGGCTCCTTCTACCAGTCTGCCTGAACCTGCCGAAGAGGTAGAAGAACCAAAGGCTGAACCACCCGAAGAAGAGGAAGAACCCAACGAAGAAGAGGAAGAACCCATTATACGACGTGCAGCTTCCAGTCCTCTTACCGACTTGAATCTACTGTCTAAACCGGAACCTGACCTACCCGATGTTCTGAAATCATCACGACTGGAACTTCTGAAATCATCACGACCAGAAGTCCGATAGCCACCCCTTCCGTTTGTTCTGAAATCATCCTCGCCGTCAGAATAATCCTTTCTGTCGGGCTTGAATTGCGAGGAGATGGAATGGTTGTCCCAGGGCATTCTTCCACCATAGCCGCCATTTCCATAACCGCCTCTTCCATAACCACTACTTCCGAAACCATTGTCGTCGTGAGGCATTTCAGAATCCTCCTGAATAAACGCAGAATCTATCTCCTTGATGAAACGGCTGGGATTGCCAAACTCCATCTTACCATAACGGAAACGGTTTTTCGCACTCGTGAGAACACAATGTTTCTCGGCTCGCGTAATGGCAACATAAAGCAGACGGCGCTCCTCCTCCAACTCACGGAGCGTGGAGACAATGGCACTTGGGAAGATGTTCTCCTCCAAACCTACCACAAAGACCGTAGGGAACTCAAGTCCCTTGGAGGCATGAACGGTCATGAGCGACACACGGGGCTTGTCGTCATCGCCCTTGCTGTCGAGATCGGTCAACAACGCAACGCCCTGCAGATAATCCGTAAGATAAGCCTCCTGCTCACGTCCCTCCTCGCGACATTCCTCCACAAAACTCTGCATTCCTCCCAACAGCTCTTCCAGGTTCTCCTGACGGGCCAAATCCTCAGGATCACGGCTTCCCGATTTATAAATATCGGCACTAATACCACTCTCCTTGACGATGGTGTCGCCCAGGTCGAAGGCATTCATGCTCGCCGACTTCTCCACAAAACCGCTGATCATCAACCGGAAACTCTCCAACTTGGCAAGCGTTCCCTTGTTGACTCCCAAACCATAATGCTCGGGCGAGGAAATAACCTGCCAGAAGCTCACATGATTGTCGAGCGCACAGGCAGCAATCTTTGCCACGGTCGTATTGCCAATTCCTCGTGAGGGATAGTTGATGATACGCTTGAAAGCCTCCTCGTCGTCGGGATTCGCCACGAGACGGAAGTAAGCAATGACATCCTTGATCTCCTTGCGCTGGAAGAAGCTGAGTCCACCATAGATGCGATAAGGAATGCCCTGTTTTCTGAACTCCTCCTCGAAGCTTCGGCTCTGGGCATTGGTACGGTAGAGGATGGCGAAATCGCTGTACTGGCAGTCGTCCTGACGCTTGATGCGCTTGATCTCGCGACACACGATCAGGGCCTCTTCCTTGTCGCTGTAGGCTGGTTTGTAGATCAGCCTCTCTCCCTTGTCGTTCTTGCTGTAAACGTGCTTCGGAATCTGATTGCTGTTGTGCTTGATCAGGCTGTTTGCCGCCTCCACAATGCTCTGCGTGCTGCGATAGTTCTGCTCCAGTTTGAAGAGTCTGGCTTCCTTGAACCGGCTCTGAAAACTGAGAATATTGTCGATATTGGCGCCACGAAAACTATAGATGCTCTGCGAGTCGTCGCCCACGGCACAAACCCGCTCCTTCTCCTTGCACAACTGCATCACGATGCGCATCTGGGCGTGGTTGGTATCCTGATACTCGTCAACCAAGAGGAAGTCGAACCTGTCGGCATATTTCTTCCTGATGTCCTCATGCTCCTGAAAGAGCTTAAAGGTAAGAGTCAGCAGATCGTCGAAATCCATGGCGTTGGCCTGTTGGCAACGCTGCACATAGGTAATGAAAATATCTCCCACACGTGGCATTTTGGCACGCTGGTCGGCTTGATACAATTCCTTGTCGCGGGCGTAGTTCTCCGCACTCATCAGGTTGTTCTTAGCCATAGAGATGCGGCTGTGGACGGAGGCAGGCTTGTAGACCTTCTCGTCGAGTCCCATCTCCTTGACGATGGTCTTGATGAGCGAGCGAGAGTCGCTCTCGTCGTAGATGGTAAAGTTGTTGGTGAAACCTATGTGCTGAGCCTCGGCTCTGAGAATGCGAGAGGAAATGCTGTGGAAAGTTCCCATATAGAGATGCTGTGCCAATTCCTGTCCCACGAGTTTGCCGATGCGTTCTTTCATCTCTCGTGCAGCCTTGTTGGTAAAGGTGAGCGCCATGATGCTCCAGGGTTTCACTCCCTGTTGCAAGAGGTAAGCAATCTTATAGGTAAGCACACGGGTCTTTCCCGAACCTGCACCGGCAATCACAAGCGAAGGTCCGTCAATATATTCCACAGCCTTGCGCTGCGATTCGTTCAGGTCGTTCAATAAATCCATTCTTTTAATGTTTACTACTCATTATTTATATCCTCCCACAGCAGTATTGGGGTCAAGGTCTTCTCCCTCCTTCGGAAAGGCGGGAATGAAGCGCATTTCGTGCTCTATCTGCCTCTGTCGCTTGCGCATGTAGCGGCTGGGATGCTCCGAGTTGAACTTGCGGGGATTGGGGAGAGTGGCGGCAATCAGGGCGCACTCACTACGGAAGAGGTCGTTCGCCTCCTTGTCGAAATGGTATTCAGCCACAGCGTCCACACCATAAATACCGTCGCCCATCTCGATGCTGTTGAGGTAAACCTCCATGATGCGCTGCTTGCTCCACATCATCTCTATGAGGAAGGTGAAGTAAGCCTCGAATCCCTTTCGGGTCCACGAGCGACCGGGCCACAGGAAGACATTCTTTGCCGTCTGCTGACTGATGGTACTGGCTCCATGTACCTTTCCGCCACGGGCATTGTTGCGGGCTGCATTCTCTATGGCGTTGAAGTCGAAACCATGATGTTTCAGAAAACGGGAGTCCTCGCTTGCCATGACCGCCACGGGCATGTGGGGCGAAATCTTGTCCATCGAAACCCAATGATGATGCAGGGTAACACTCTCGCCCTCAGCCACTTGTTGAAAGCACCTTATCACCATCAGGGGCGTGATGTAGACCGGGATGAAACGATAGGCCACAACAGCAAGAATGGTGGTACTGAAAAACAGCACCACCACCCATTTCAATATTTTCTTTATTTTCTTTAGAATCATCGTAATGATTACTCATGTGGACCGGGGAGCACAAAGAATGCGTCCACGGCCCGTTGGATTCAGTTCATTAGTTCAAAGTACCGTTGTTGGCCTTGTCAACCATGGCCTGGCTTGCATAGAGATAAACCTCCACACGGCGGTTGGCCTGCTGACCAGCCTTGGTGCTGTTGTCGCCTACAGGGTTGCTTGAGCCGTAACCAGCCACGTTCTTGAACTGGCTTGCCTTCACACCACAAGAGGTGAGATAATTGTAAACAGCCTTGGCACGGTTCTCACTCAGAGGCAGGTTGATTCCGTCGTTACCAGTTGAGTCAGTATAACCCTGGATGTCAACCTGGCAATCAGTATTGTTCTTCAATACCTGAGAGAACTTGGCAAGGTCGTTCTTGGCGTTGGCGTTGAGGTCGAACTTATTGATCTTGAAAAGGATTCCTGAATCAAAGGTCACCTTGACGGCAGCCAGTCCGTTGGCGTCGGTCACCTGCTCCACCTTGGCGTTCTCCACCTGCTTGGCCTGCTCAGCCACCTTGTCCATGTGTTTGCCAATCAGAGTTCCGGCTCCACCACCTACAGCAGCACCAATGGCAGCACCCACGAGGGCACCGGTTCCACGATGACTGTTGTTGAGCAGTCCACCAACGATAGCTCCCAGAGCAGCACCAGAGCCAGCACCTACAGCTGCACCCGTGCCCGTCTTAGTCTGACAACTACCCAAAACCAGCAGCATAGAAAGGGCTGCTACCTGAAATTTCATCTTTTTCATACTCTTTTCTCCTATATATTTCGTTAATTTAAATGCAAAGATAACTCTTTTTTCTCCAACATGGAGTCTTTTCTAATATTTTTTTGTAATTTTGCATGCAAATTTAAGGCTATTTGCAAAAAGAGCCAAGGGAAAACTCCTACTATAGTGGGAGGGAATCCCTAAAACTCTTGTTTCTCAGGAGATTTTCTAAGGAGTTAAAGGAGTTAAGACAACAGCTTTTGTGGACTTGAAATTAAAACCTCAAGGCATTTGTCTTAACTTCTCAGCGACCGAAGGGAGCGATAACTCCTTAACTCCCTTAACTCCTGAAAAAAGATAACATTCGAAAATAAAATACATAAACTAAAAATAAATATGGCTAAAGAACTAAAGAATTTGACCAAGCGTGCTGAGAACTACAGCCAGTGGTATAACGACTTGGTAATGAAAGCCGACCTCGCTGAACTGTCTCCAGTACGCGGTTGTATGATCATCAAACCATACGGCTACGCCATCTGGGAGAAGATGCAGCAAGAGCTCGACAAGATGTTTAAGAAGACAGGTGTACAAAACGCATATTTCCCTATGCTCATCCCAAAGAGTTTCTTCTCGCGTGAGGCTGAGCACGTGGCAGGCTTCGCCAAGGAGTGCGCCGTGGTAACCCACTATCGTCTCAAGGCTTCGGAAGACGGCAAGAGCGTTGACGTCGATCCAGCAGCCAAGCTCGACGAAGAGCTGATCATCCGTCCTACTTCCGAGACCATCATCTGGAACACCTACAAGAACTGGATCCATTCATGGCGCGACCTCCCTATCCTTTGCAACCAGTGGTGCAACGTGATGCGCTGGGAGATGCGTACCCGTCCTTTCCTCCGCACCTCAGAGTTCCTCTGGCAGGAAGGCCACACAGCCCACGCCACGAAGGGAGAGGCCGAGGCCAAGGCTCAGGAGATGCTGAAGGTCTACGCCGACTTCGCCGAGAACTACATGGGCGTCCCTGTTCTCCAGGGTGTGAAGAGCGAGACCGAGCGCTTCGCCGGTGCCCTCAACACTTACACCATCGAGGCGATGATGCAGGACGGCAAGGCCCTTCAGAGCGGTACTTCCCACTTCCTGGGTCAGAACTTCGCCAAGAGTTTCGACGTCACCTATCTTAATAAGGAGAACAAGCCCGAGTACGTATGGGCTACTTCATGGGGCGTCTCTACCCGTCTGATGGGTGCGCTCATCATGGTCCACAGCGACGACAACGGTCTCGTACTGCCTCCAAAACTGGCTCCTGTCCAGGTGGTCATCATTCCTATCAACAAGGGCGATGAGCAGTTGCAACAGATCACAGCCAAGCTGCAGCCCGTCATCGACCAGCTGCGCGAGTTGGGCATCAGCGTGAAGTACGACGACTCCGACAACAAGCGTCCTGGCTTCAAGTTTGCCGACTACGAGCTCAAGGGTGTTCCTGTACGCCTCGTCATGGGTGGCCGCGACCTGGAGAACAACACCATCGAGATCATGCGTCGTGACACCTTGGAGAAAGAGTCTGTCAGCTTCGACGGTATCGTGGAGCGCGTGAAGGAAATGCTCGACGACATTCAGCACAACATCTTCGAGAAAGCACGCAGCTATCGCGACGCTCATGTTTACGAGTGCGACAACTACGAGGAGTTCAAGGAGCGTGTCAAGGACGGCGGCTTCTTCCTCTGCCATTGGGACGGTACTGCCGAGACCGAGGCTAAGATCAAGGAGGAGACTCAGGCCACTATCCGTTGCGTGCCTTTCGCCTACGAGCAGACTCCTGGTGTCGACATGGTAAGCGGCAAGCCTGCCGTGGCTCGGGTCATCATCGCTCGTAGCTACTAAACATAGTAGATTCGTAAAACGTTTTTTTAACCATACAGAAGTTAAAGAAGCTCTGCAATGCTTCTTTAACTTCTTTCATTTTTGTCAAGCTTATGAATATTGTTATCATGGATGGCTACGCCTCAAATCCAGGCGACCTCAACTGGGATGCACTCAAGCAACTGGGTGATGTGACTGTCTACCCCCGCACATCCGATGCCGAAAAGGTGGAACGTGCCAAAGACGCCGACATCATCCTCATCAACAAAGTACAGATGGATGCTGAGACCATCGCAAAACTGCCCCGACTCAAATACATCGGCGTACAGGCCACAGGCTTCAACGTGGTCGACATCCAGGCCGCCAAAGAACGCGGCATTGTCGTAACCAATATTCCTGCCTACAGCACCGACAGCGTGGCGCAGATGACCTTCGCCCTCATTCTCGCCATTACCAACCGTGTGGAACATTACACGCAGGAAAACCGCAACGGCCGTTGGACCTACAACAAAGACTTCTGCTACTGGGACACTCCCCTCATGGAACTGGCAGGCAAGAAGATGGGCATCATGGGATTGGGCAACATTGGTATAAAGGTGGCCACCATCGCACGCGACATGGGGATGGACGTATGCGCCTGCACCAGCAAGAACGCTACCGACCTGCCCGAATGGATCACCAAGGTAAGCCGTGACGGACTGCTGGCTACTTCCGACATCCTCTCGCTCCACTGCCCTCTCAACGACGACACTTATCATCTCATCAACGATGAGAGCATCGAGAAGATGAAGCCATCTGCCATCCTCATCAATACCGGCCGCGGTCCGCTGGTCGACGAGGAGGCTGTGGCAAAGGCGCTTCACAAGGGAAGGCTTGCCGCCTATGGTGCCGACGTGATGAGTCAGGAGCCACCCCGTCAGGACAATCCCCTGTTCCGTGAGCCCAACGCCTTCATCACTCCCCACATCGCATGGGCAACGCTCGAAGCCCGCACCCGTCTCAACAAGCAAGTGGCTGCCAACGTCAAGGCATTCATCGAAGGACACCCCATCAACGTGGTGAACAAATAAGACTCAGGAGAAATAGGCTTCAACTGCTTACGAAGCCGCTTTCATTTAGAGCCTTTACTATTCAAAGTTTTCAATAGGGGTGCTGAGTAGTTATGGTACGGGAGTTAAGTTCAATATAAACAAAAAAAGTGGAACTGTCCTCACGGATAGCTCCACTTTTTTGTTTATACTGAGTCAGAAATGGAGAAGTCAGAGAAGTCAGGGTATTCTAAAAGACAAATATTCTGTATGCTAAACAAAATATTTTGAATCTACAAAATCCTTATACCGCTTTAGTTCTATCCTTCAAAATCGCAGCCATATTGTCGCTCGCCCATCCTATCAGATCATTCATGATAGGAATCAGAGATTCTGCTCGAGAGGTAAGCGAATACTCCACTCTTGGGGGAACCTCGGCATAAACCTTTCTGTTTATGTAGCCATCCGTCTCCAGGGCCTTCAAGGTGCTGGTGAGCATCTTTTGCGAAATATCCGGAATGAGCTTGCGGAGGGCGTTGAAGCGGAGCGGCTCCTCCTTGTGGACATTCAGCGTGTAAATAACGAGCAATGACCATTTGTCGCTAATGCGAGCCAGTACATTGCGAATCGGACAATCCTGGAAGACCATTTCCTTTATCATTCTTGACATAATCTCTATTCTTACCTTATTAATAATCTACTTTTTCTTTTCCATTTCTATAGCAATAACTATCTTATTATCTGCAATAGGCTACAAAAGTAACCAATATTCCAAAAGTAACCAAATATCCAAAGTTAATCTGAGTTAACGCCTGATTTTTCTTCCTCCCATTCCATCGCAATAGTTACTTCCGGGTAACTATCCCACCCCAAAGTGCCTTCTTGTGGGAACGTTTTTTTGTAGTACCTTTGTATCGCAATTCAAAAGTATAAACATTTAAATAATAGAACAAGATGAAAGAAACAAAGACTATTGCAAAGGCTGCCAACTTTACAGCCGTTGATTTTGGTAAGATGAGTGAAATCAAGGACTACACCTTAGAGTTTGCTCCAGGGATTAAGAAAGCAGGAAAGGTATTCGGAGGTAAGAGCGTGAACGCTACAGGTAGCGAGTTCTCATTCCAGAGCTATGCTCCTGGCACAGAGACTGGCTTCCTCCATACTCACAAGAACCACGAGGAACTGTATTTCTTCCTGAGTGGCAAGGGCGAGTTCCAAGTTGATGGCAAGGTATTCCACATTCAGGAGGGAAGCGTGGTAAGAGTGGCTCCTGCCGGCAAACGCTCTGTTCGCAACAATGGCACAGAGCCGCTGCTGATGCTCTGCGTGCAGTATCGTGGCGAAACCTTTACTGCCGATGATACGATTGCTGCTGATGGCGTTATCCTGGACGAAAAGGTTGAGTGGTAATGAAGCGTCACGACAGATAACGTAATCTGTTAGTTCTTGAAAATCAATCGGTTAGGGAATCTCCCCGATGCTTTTAGGGAAAATCATACGCTGGTTTATGGTTTTCCCTTTGCTTTTTTCAGCTATTCTCCCTATCTTTGCACCAGAAATAAATAAATGCAGTAATAAC
>ERZ1023619.31-NODE-31-length-42728-cov-52.400909_pt1 | contig 42728 bp, 38 predicted proteins | sample MGYA00380329_ERZ1023619 | MGnify/ENA primary metagenome ERZ1023619 (study PRJEB33179, sample SAMN07448976) | human gut metagenome | biome: Human-gut; feature: Human associated habitat; material: Faeces | host: Homo sapiens | place: India: Bhopal | collected...
TCATGATGATTGTAGGAGCATGTATCTTCCTCGTGGCAGCAGCACAGGCATTGCCTCTGTTCTTCGGTGTGACTAACTAACGAGTGAGAGTTATTCAGTGCATATACAGTAATTGAGAAACGACGTGAATAATGGCAAGAGAAGAGCAGGAAATCCGCTACCCCGACTACCCACTGTTCAAGGGACTCCAAAAGCCCCTTGAATTCATGGGAATACAGGGGCGGTACATTTATTGGGCAGCAGCCACGGCAGGAGGAGCCATCATTGGCTTCATTGTCGCCTACTGTCTGACGGGTATCATTGCAGGACTGATAGTGTTGGTCGTAGCAATCACTACGGGCACAGGTCTCATCATGTTCAAACAACGGAAGGGACTGCATACCAAGAAGAACGACCAAGGAGTGTTTATTTATGCCTACAGCAAGCGCATATAAAAATGTGAAACAAAAAAAGTATCGACATGACCAAGATGTGGATGACAAGTAGAAAGTGAACGACTGGTAGGCTCATTCTCTCCCAAGGGTATGGGTCTACCATTATTTGTTTCAGCAGAAAACATTGCATCTTCGCTACTAAAGTACAGTTATGAGTATGAAAGGAAAGAATATTATAATAACGGCATTGGCAGTGACATTGCTGACCGCCTGTAAGGACAAGACCTACAAGCCACCCACATTGGATGCCATAAGGAGTGCCGACAAAGCAAGGGCTATTTGGGCGAGAGAAACCGAAGAACGTCCTGCTACCGTGGAAATACAAATAAGCAGGATGGATTCCACTTCAAAAGATAGTGTATCAGCCCTTTATAGTGAAGAAAGATCCAACACCTCATATAAAGAGAATGACAACAAATCATCCAGTATGAGAGAAAATCATCAATCATCCTTTGAAGAAACTGAAGAATAAACGAATATGGTACTATATGTAATCTTATTTTTCGTGGCAACCTGCATTGGCATGGCCATATCGGTCTATGCCTTTGGCACTGGTGGCAAACGGAAGAAAATCTTTGAAGACATCTACTTCTCCGTGGAAGACACGGACGGTATCGGTGTGCTCTATACCAAGACTGGAGAATATTCTGCTATCCTGAGAATGGAGAATCCAGTGCAGAAGTATTCTGCCAATATAGACAGCTATTATGAGTTCACCAACCTGTTTGCAGCCATTACACAGACACTGGGTGAAGGTTATGCCCTGCACAAGCAAGACATCTTTACCAGAAAGCAGTTCAAGGATGAGAGTGGCAATGGCCATGAGTTCCTGTCAGAATCCTACTTCCGCTATTTCAACGGAAGAGAATATACGGACAGCATGACCTATCTGACCATTACGCAGGAGAACAAGAAGAGTCGTCTGATGTCTTTCGACAACAAGAAATGGCGAGATTTTCTGGTGAAAATCAGAAAGGTGCAAGACCAGCTGAAGGATGCCGGTATCAAGTCGGAGTTCTTAAACAAGCAAGAGGCAAGTCTGTATGTTGACCGTTTCTTTGCCATGAACTTCCGTGACAAGATGGTGAGCATGACAGGATTTAAGGTGGATGACGAGATGATAAGTATGGGTGACAAACGCTGCAAGGTGTATAGTCTTGTGGATGTGGATTGCGCTAATCTGCCGACACTGATACGCCCATTCACCAATATCGAGGTGAACAACACCAGCATGCCAGTAGATCTAGTAGCACTGGTGGACAGCATACCAGGTGTGGAGAGTGTGGTGTATAACCAAATCATCTTTGTACCGAACCAGAAGCGTGAGCTTGCACTGCTAGACAAAAAGAAGAACCGCCATGCCAGCATGCCGAACCCAAGCAATCTGATTGCCGTAGAGGACATCAAGCGAGTGCAGGAGGTGATAGCGAGAGAAAACAAGCAGTTGGTATATACCCACTATAATCTGATAGTGACGGTGAAGCCCGACACGGATATACAGAAGTGCACCAACCATCTGGAGAATGCCTTTGGCAGGATGGGAATCCATATCTCCAAGCGAGCCTATAACCAGTTGGAACTGTTTGTCAACTCATTCCCCAGCAACTGCTATGGGATGAATGACGACTATGACAGATTTATGACGTTGGGCGATGCTGCTACCTGCTTGATGTACAAAGAAAAGATTGTGCATAGCGAGGACACACCATTCAAGGTCTATTATACCGACCGCCAAGGAGTGCCAGTAGCCATCGACATATCAGGAAAAGAGGGACGAAACAAGCTGACCGACAATAGCAACTTCTTCGTTCTCGGTCCTTCGGGAAGCGGCAAGAGTTTTTATGTTAACTCGATGGTGCGCCAAGCCCATGAGCAGGACACCGACATCGTGCTGGTGGATACAGGTAACTCGTATGAAGGACTGTGTGAATACTTTGGGGGCAAATACATTTCCTACACAGAAGAACATCCTATCACGATGAATCCTTTCAAAATCAAGCGAGAGGAATGGAACATCGAGAAGTTGGGATTCCTGAAGAACCTGGTGATGCTGATATGGAAAGGAAGTCAAGGCACTGTGAGCAAGACCGAGGACAGACTGATAGAGCAAGTCATCAACGAGTATTACGATGCCTATTTCACCACCAAGCGAGTGAGCAACCTCTGTTTCAACACCTTCTATGAGTTCAGTACGGAGCAACTGCCGAAGATATGCGAGGAAAACGGTCTGCATGGCATAGACCTGTCATCCTACAACTATCTGTTGAAAGATTTCTATAAAGGAGGTAGCCACGAAGTGACGCTGAATGAGAATATGGACAGCAGTCTGTTTGACGAAACCTTCATCGTCTTCGAAATCGACAGTATCAAAGATGATCCACTGCTCTTTCCACTGGTGACACTCATCATCATGGACGTGTTCCTGCAGAAGATGCGCATCAAGAAGAACAGAAAGATGCTCATCATCGAGGAGGCATGGAAGGCCATCGCCTCGCCCATGATGGCGGAATACATAAAATATCTGTATAAGACCGCCAGAAAATTCTGGGCTAGCGTGGGTGTGGTAACACAGGAGATACAGGACATCATCGGAAGTGAGATAGTGAAGGAGGCCATCATCAACAACTCGGATGTGGTAATGCTGCTCGACCAGAGCAAGTTCAAGGAACGCTTTGATACCATCAAGGCTATACTCGGTTTGACCGATGTGGATTGCAAGAAAATATTCACCATCAACCGCCTGGAGAACAAGGAAGGACGCAGTTTCTTCCGTGAAGTCTTTATCAGACGAGGACAGACCAGCAATGTGTATGGTGTGGAAGAGCCGCATGAGTGCTATATGACCTACACCACGGAACGAGCGGAGAAGGAAGCATTGAAGCTATACAAGCGAGAGTTGAAATGCAATCATCAGCAAGCCATCGAAGCCTATTGTAGAGATTGGGATGCAAGTGGTATCAGCAAGAGCCTCGCCTTTGCACAAAAGGTAAATCAGGCAGGAAGAGTGTTGAGGTTAAGTAACACAAACAAATAAACATTGAAAGATAGAAAAAGATGAAAAGAATTAATATTGTTGGGTTTATAGATTTCCATCGTGAAGAATGGGACATACGTCCAAGTGTGGTGGAGAAAACACGTCAGGCTTTCCATGATTCAGAACTATGGACATATAAAGACCTATGTGCTTGTACAGAGAAACAACTATTGAAAATACGATATGTAACACCAGAGCTGGTGGAGCATATCAAAGAAACTCTTGAAGACGTAGGACTACATCTTGGTATGACAGAAAAGGAATTGGATTCCTATCATGATGCAGAATATGATGCAAGACATCAAAGCGTAGAATCCAAAGGGAGAGCCAAGGAAGACATAGCAGAAAATGAAGCAAAAGAAGCTACATCTTTTGCAGATACGGATGGTACGCAGAAAAAAGAAACAGAGCAGTTGCAAGAGACAGAACCATTGCAAGAAACGGAGGCGAAGCATAAGAAGGAATTTGATGCTCGAAAAGCCTATAACCATGCAATGTCAAGAATACTGTGTGATCCATGCCAAATGCTGAGAGGCGACGACTTGGAGTTTATGCGACACCAGTTGGTGATGTCGGTATTGGAGCAACAGAGTTGGCTGATGAAAACAATCTGTTCCTTCAACTATCGTGTGAAAGTGGCTATGCAGAAAGCCAACTATATCATGCAAGAGTACAGACACGACATGGGACTACGTTCCACTGTCTATCAGCATCTGGAGTATGATGGAAAAATTAAAGAACTTGAAGCATAATCCATAAGATTGGAGCAAAAAACTCTAACATGTTAGTGTAAGGATTTGGTAATAACAAAAGAAAGACAGGTAAGGAAAATGAAACGACTTCTATCCATCATAATGCTGATAGTCTGTGTGTTGGTAAAGGCTGACGCACAGTACTACAGCGTAAACTATGACAAGCAGACGGTGGCTGCTATGGCTGCTGTCTACGGAACAGAAGCCGTGGCAGAAGCATATTACAACGAGCAGGTGCAGAACATCTTGAAGCACTATAATGCCGCAGAAGTGGCGAGTGCCGGTATCTATGCTTCCAAGTTCTTGGAGCGCAAGGCAATGACAGAGTTGGGCATCTGGAACAGTAGCACAGAGAACTACTATCACCGCCGTATCTACAACATGGTGAGCAATAAAATCATGCCGAAGATATGGACGGTGGCAGGAATGATGCTGAAAAGTCCGCAGACAGCCCTGTATTGGGGAACCTATCTGATGAAGATATGCGACGACACCAAGAACCTATGCATGCTGTTTGAGAGCGTGGTAACAAATAGTACCCTCACCTACTCGAACATCGCCTTTCTGCAAATCAACCAGGAGATAGCAGCCATCCTGAAACTATCGGAGATAGGCAACGTGGACTGGAAGAAGATGCTGGATGACCTGTCGAAGGTGCCTGACAACTTCACGGTGGACAATCTGAAAGCCGACATTGACAACCTGTACAAAGCAGGAGCCAACCTTGCCGGAGCAGGAATGAGCAATGTAGGCAATGCCCTGTTGCAAAGCAGCCAGTTCAACGAACTTCTCCAAGGCAAGCTCGGTGCAGCCATCGATATTGTGGATAACTACAGTGAATTGTGGAAAACTATGGATAAGAGCATCGGCAATACCCTGTTGGGAATGATTGGAGGCAAGGATAACGTGGCAGGACTCTTTTCCCTAGCCAACTATAACCTGACCTCGTGGATGACCGACTATCTGGATGAGACAGCAGGAAACTACTACACCCAAAGATGGTATATCGCCCGAAGAGACCAAGGACGAGAGAAATTGTGTGACTATGTGCCGCCCACCGATGACAACAGCATCTTGAAAGGCGACCACTGGTATAGAATCAACACCAAGGATGCCAACTTCTATCCGAACAGCATCCAGAGAGAAGCAATCCTGCAAAACTCGGAGAACCATGCTGGATGGTCGAGAGCAAAGGTGCAGCAGAAGAACAACCAGAAAGACGGCTTTGTCTATAGTATCAACTACTGGATGGACAGTTATATCATCAGCAGCAAGAAAAAAGGACAGAAACAGAAGGCATACGCCTATGAGATACAGGTGTATAAGAGCTGGAACAAAACAGAAGAAGTGTATGAGGCCGTCTTCGACTCCTATTCGATGGACTTGAACACCTTCAAGGCACAACTGCAAGCCCGGTTGAGTGAATGGAACGACAACGAGGAAGGCTATACCTATTATATAGACAGTGATGCACGCAACTACTATCAGGCCACCGATGCCGCTAAGCTGAAGGGATGCGAGAGCGTGACCATCAGCGTGACCTGCAGTGACGGTGTGCAGTTGGGGCAAGGCACCACGCAATACAAGTGCAAGAAATGTGGCGGTTCGCTGAATGACCACAGCAAGAATTGCGCCATGACAACATCTGTGACAGAGAACGACCTCGACTTATCAGACCTGTATAAGCAAGAGCAGGAAGCCAATGCCAAGGTAGCCACCCTGCAATCGCAAATCAGTCAATTTGAAGCGGAGAACAAGTCACTTATTAAGCAAATTGCCAATGCAAGCGTGGACGATGCAGCCAAATATCGGGAACAATACAACAAGAACAAGACCGCCATCGACCAGTTGAACAAAGAGCTGGCAGCATGGCAACAGAAGCAAAAGGAAATAGAGGAAGCCAAGGCCGAGGCAGGAAAGGACAATGAGGTGGCAACCGATGACTACTATCGCATACCAGCCATTATGAACGACTGCAAGAGTGCCTATAATCTGACTTGGCAAGGGGAAGGAACATGGAGCGGCTATACTTACATCAGAAAAGCCACTATGCCCAACATCAACGGCATCATCACCTTTAAGGCAACATTAAAGATAGCCAGAAAGCCGAAATACCTTCTTGGCATCAAGATACACAGAGCCATAATGCAGATCAGCTGGGAGCTGACATCAGAATATACCAACACCTCGGTGGTGGATGTGATAACGCTCGATGCCAGCAAGACGGAACAGGAAAAGGCCAACGAGGTGAACAAGCGCATATCGGAAATAGCACAGGAATATCCGTCGTGCAAGATAACCACCGAATATGCCAAGAGCGCACCCGTGGAAGACAATACCACCGATGATACCTATCATCTGTTATGGTCGAGTGACAGACTGGAGATAGCCAGAGAGGTGGACAGCAGAATCACGAAGATATATGCCGACCTGGTGTCGTTGGAGAAGATGATGCACTATAAGCGCAACATCATCGATGTGCTGATGGACATCGCTCCCCATATCAATGCCGATGAAGGAAGACGGTTGACACTGGTGGAGAAATGCAAGAAACGCTGGTTAAGGAAAGCAGCGAACACCAAGCATTCGGATGACTATCACGGAAAATTCAATGATGAAGACAATGAAAATGAGAAATAGAAAAGAATACAAGGCTGATGCAGCGGAGAGGGTTGCAGGGTTGGTGAGCAAGAAGCAAAGATTGAGCATTGTGAGGACATTGCTGATAGTAATCATGTTCCTCGCCCTCCCCTCTAAAACATTCGCTCAATGGGGATTTGATGTGAGCAGTGTAGAAGCATACATCAATGACCACAAGAAACAGCGAAGTCTGCTGCTTGCAAGAAGCACCTTGGAGTACAGTAACAAGTTATTGCACAGCTACAGCAATGATGCGACCAAGGCATATAAGGAACTGAACGTGGATCAGGACAAGTACACCAGGGCATTTGATGTGATAGATATGCTGTATCAGAGTTTACGAACCAGTCTGAACGTGTACTCCACCTACGAGAGTGTGAGCGACAGAATATCGGACTATAAGAAACTGCTTGATGATTACAACGAGAAAGTCATCAAACGAAAGCGCATCTCGATTGCCGACACCCTACTGATAGGCATCAACAAGCGAGCTATAGAGAACATCGCCAAGGAAGGAGAATACCTGTACAAGAGCGTGAGCGACCTGGTGCTGTATGCCACAGGAGCAGCAGCATGTTCGACGGCAGACCTGCTAGTGGTGCTGGAAAGCATCAATACCTCGCTCGACAACATAGAGAAGCATTTGAACAAAAGCTACTTTGAGTCGTGGCGGTATATCCAAGTGCGCATCGGCTATTGGAAAGAAAAGGTGTATCGGACCAAGATCAAGCAGCAAATACTGGAGGATGCCTTCGGACGGTGGCGAGTGGCAGGAAAACTTGAAAAATAATTCCTATATATATAATAAGGTGTAGATATGGACAGAAAGAAGATAAAGGCAGTAGCCTTCATGATAATGTTGGGCATAGCCATGACAGGCAAAGCCCAAAATGGTGTGACATACAACCACGACAGTGCGAAGAAGAACCAGATAACGGTGATGGAAACCGGTAGTGGTAGCCTATCGCCAACGGAGTACTACCAGTTGCTGCATAGCAGCTACATGAAATCGGCTGCAAGCAAGAACAAACTCGGTTATCGTACCACGGCAGGTATAGGAGCCTATAATCAGGTGGAATATGCTGAAGCTATCGACTCTGCCCTGACCAAGAGAGCGGAGATAGAAGCACTGAACATGGCAGACCGACAGGTAGATCTGGCATGGAAGGTGGAAGGAAGCAAGATAAACAGCAAGATGGATGCCTTCAAGAAGAACATCGACCGCATCCTGCCTGTAGGCGGATCCATCGGTGACAAGCAACGCTGGACAGAATACTATCATGTCTATGAGACAGCCATCAAAGCCACCAAGGATGCCTATATGCCCAATGCCAAGCGCAAGAAGATGTATCTGCAGATTTACGCAGATGTGGCGAAACAGAATGAGACACTGGTGAAGCAACTGGTGCAGATGTCGAATGCCAACAAGACCAAGGAACTGTTGACAGCAAACGGCAACTACCAGACCGCCAACAAACGAAGCATCATCAGCAGTGCATCCAGCAAATGGAGAGAGGCTGGAATGACAGTGAGAAACGACACATCATCAGATGGAGACCATAATGGTTCAGATGATGATGACAATGAATTGACAGTAAAAAGATAAAAAGATATGGCAGACAACAGCAGCATATTATCCGACTTCGGCATCAATATCTTGGAAGAAGAGATTGATGACGTGATTTTCCAGACCAACGAGTTTCTGTGTGATGCTACTTTTACAGGCTCAAACGGACCTTTTTGGTGGGTTGTACAGATGTGTATGGCATTAGCCGCCCTCTTCTCCATCGTCGTGGCAGCGAACATGGCCTACAAGATGATGGTGAAGCATGAGCCACTGGATGTGATGAAACTATTCAAGCCACTGGTGATAAGTATCATCCTATGTTGGTGGTACCCACCTGCCGATACCGGCATGACTAACAGTGGCAGCAGTTGGTGCGTACTGGATTTTCTGAGTTACATCCCCAACTCCATCGGCAGTTATACCCATGACCTCTATGAGGCAGAAGCCACGCAGATAGAGGATAAGTTTACGGAGGTGCAGCAACTCATCTACACCAGAGACACGATGTACACCAATGTACAAGCCCAGGCAGACATTGCCCATAAGGGAACGACAGACCCGAATCTGGTGGAATCGACCATGGAGCAGACAGGTGTGGATGAAGTGACCAATATGGAGAAGGAGGCTGCCAAGCTGTGGTTCACCTCGCTGACAGCAGGAGCCGTAGTGAACATTGACAAGATAGTGATGCTGATAGCATTGATCGTCTTCCGCATCGGTTGGTGGAGCACCATCTATTGCCAGCAGATACTGTTGGGAATGCTGACGATATTCGGACCGATACAATGGGCATTCTCGCTCTTGCCGAAATGGGAAAGCAGTTGGGCGAAGTGGCTGACAAGGTATCTGACCGTGCATTTCTATGGAGCGATGCTGTATTTCGTAGGCTTCTACGTACTGTTGCTTTTCGACATTGTGCTCTGCATACAGGTGGAGAATCTGACGGCTATCACCGCCAGTGAGCAGACGATGGCAGCATATCTGCAGAACTCGTTCTTCTCAGCAGGGTATCTGATGGCAGCAAGTATCGTGGCATTGAAATGTCTGAACTTGGTTCCAGACCTTGCGGCATGGATGATACCAGAGGGCGATACTGCATTTTCTACCAGAAACTTCGGTGAGGGGGTGGCACAGCAAGCCAAAATGTCGGCACAGGGGACACTTGCCCATGTTGTTCATTAAAGGTAAAAAGGTAAAAGAGTAAAAAGGTAAAAAACGAAATAGCAATGGTAATCAAGAATTTAGAGAATAAGGTGAAGTTGGTGACTATCATCTGTATCCTGTTTTTGGTTGGGTGCGTGTTGATAAGTATCAGCAGCATCTGGACGGCGAAGAACATGGTGGTGGATGCACAGAACAAAATCTATGTGTTGGATGGCAACGTACCTATCCTGGTGCAGCGTACGACGATGGATGAGACACTGGATGTGGAAGCAAAGAGTCATATCGAGATGTTCCATCACTACTTCTTTACGTTGGCACCTGATGACAAGTACATCAAATATACCATGGAGAAAGCCATGTACCTGGTGGATGAGACCGGATTGGCACAGTACAATACGCTAAAGGAGAAGGGATTCTACTCCAACATCATGGGAACGAGTGCCGTGTTCAGCATCTTCTGTGACAGCATCAAGTTTGACAAGGAGAAGATGGAGTTTACCTATTACGGCAGACAGCGCATCGAACGCAGAACCAATGTGCTAACACGTGAACTGGTGACGGCAGGACAGTTGAAACGAGTTCCGAGGACAGACAACAACCCACATGGATTGCTGATAGTGAACTGGAGAACCTTGCTCAATAAGGATATTGACCAGAAGACGAAGAGCAACTATTAAAGGTAAAAAAAGAAGTAAAAAGAAATAACGATGAACACAAAAGGATTTAAGCAGATGCTCATTGGGGAGAAGATGCCCGACAAGGACGACCCCAAATACAAGGAACGCTATGAGCGAGACGTGAGAGCAGGAAGGAAGTTTGCCAAGATGTGCAGAATTGACAAGGCGGCAGCCAAGGTACAAAGGTTTGCCGACTTGCACAAGACACTGTTCTTGGTCATCGTGTTCGGTTTTGTAGGTGTGAGCTTCAGTTTCAACATCTATCGCATGGCAAGAGCTTATCACTACCAGGGAGAGCGACGCACCGCTACGGAACGTCAGGACTCACTGATAAAGGCTCGCCATCAGAATATGGGGAATGCAAAGAACATAGTAAGAACCAATGAGGATGCACGCCATTCACATAAAGACAAATAACGATGAAGCTGACAAAAAGAATCAATTTCAGACAACCCAAGTACATGCTACCTGCGATTGTCTATCTTCCACTGCTCGGTGCATCCTACTTTATCTTCGATCTCTTTGATACCAAAGTGGCGGAGAAACAGGATGCCAATATGCAGACCACGGAATATCTGAATCCGAACCTGCCACAAGCCCATATCAAGGGCGGTGACGGTATCGGTGGTAAGTATGAGAACATGTTGAACGCCTACGGCAAGATAGAAGACCATAGTGCCGTGGAGAATATAGACCGAGACAATGAACAAGAAAAAGAAGAATACCAAAGCAAGTATTCGGATGCCGAACTGCAACAGTTGGATGCCGAAGCCAAGAGGCAAGCAGAAATGGAAAAACAGAGAGAAGCACAAGAAGCCCATGAGCGACAAAGAGAAAATGAGGCGTTGGCGGAGCTGAACAAGGCACTTGCCGAAGCAAGACTGAAAGGACAGCAAGCCACCCAATCGAACGGCTCAACTTCTTCTACAGCCTCTCCTACCGACTCGCAAGGCTCAGCCAAAGGCGGTATCAACATTGAAGGCAAAATCAAGGTAAATGAGAATGCCCGAAAGGAAGCGGACGAGAACGACAAGCCAAGTGAGGTGGTGAAAAAGGTGAAGACATCATCAGATTACTTCAACACCTTGGCAGTGAATGAGAAAGAGCCTACACTGATAAAGGCTATCATTGACGAGAATGTGAAAGCCGTGGATGGAAGCCGTGTGCGCTTGCGCTTGCTTGATGATGTGGAAATCGGTGAAATGGTGGTGAAGAAAGGCGCATACCTGTATGCCACCATGAGCGGTTTCAGTTCGCAACGAGTGAAAGGCACAGTGAAGAGCGTGCTGGTGGATGACGAGATAGTGAAAATCAATCTGTCCCTCTATGACACAGACGGCATGGAAGGCCTGTATGTACCAAGCAGCCAGTTTAGAGAGACCACCAAGGATGTGGCAAGCGGAGCCGTGACCGGCAATGTGGATATGAACACCACCAATACAGGCAGCAGCTTTTCGCAATGGGGCATGCAGACCATGCAGAATGCCTATCAGAAGACCACCAATGCCATAGGCAAGGCTATCAAGAAGAACAAGGTGAAACTGAAATATGGCACCTTTGTGTACTTGATAAATTCTCGTGCCAACGAGAGCAGAGGAAAATAGTTTTTCCTTTGCCGAGTGCAGCCGAGAATCAGCGAAGCTAACAGCAAAGACACCAAGAGCAAGTAAACGTTAAACACTACAAAGTAAACATTACACCCATATGAATATCAAGAAGACCATTGGCACACTGATTATGTGTGCAATAAGTGCCACTCCGATGATGGCACAACAGACCTGTGCGGAGAGCTATCAGCCCTGCACCTACCAGGAGATGGAGCAGCTGACTGTGAATGAGCAAGTGACAACGGTCATAACGGCAAGTGAACCTATCCGCTTTGTGGATATATCCACCGACAAGATAGCAGGAGACCAACCCATCAACAATACTGTGCGACTGAAACCCAAGGAGGGAATGCATGAAGATGGTGAGGTACTTGCCATCGTAACCATTGTGACGGAGCGATATCGCACCCAATATGCGCTGCTCTATACCACGAGACTGCAAGAGGCTGTGACGGATAAGGAGATACAACAGATAGAGAAGAATGCCTATAACAATCCTGCAGTCACATTGTCCTCTACGGACATGGCTCGTTATGCTCGTCAGATATGGAGTTCGGAAGTCCATGTGAATAATGTGAAGACTAAAGCGCATAAAATGGTGATGCGACTGAATAACATCTATTCGTCTGGTGACTATTTCTTCCTGGACTTCTCGGTAGAGAACAAGACGCATATACCATTTGATATAGACCAAATACGATTGAAGCTGACGGATAAGAAGACCGCCAAGGCCACCAACTCGCAGATGATAGAGTTGCATCCTGTGTTTACGTTGGAGCAGACCAAGCGTTTCCGCTATGGTTATAGGAATGTGATAGTCATTCGGAAAATGACATTCCCGAATGACAAGAAGTTGACGATAGAAATGACGGAGAATCAAATCAGCGGTCGCACCATATCGCTGAAAGTAAACTATAGCGATGTATTGTCGGCTGACTCATTCAATCCGATTTTTCTGAAATAACATGGAAGAAAGTAAGGAGTTACAAGGATTTTACAAGATATTCAGGGCGGTCATCTACATATCCGTGTTGATGGAGTTCTTTGAATATGCCATAGACCCAAGGACGATAGACGGCTTTGGCTGTGTGGTGTGCGACCTGCACGACCGCATCAAGCAGTGGTTTATCTACCATGACGGGAACCTGGTGTATAGCAAGGTGGTGACGTTTCTGTTGGTGTGCATCACCTGTGTAGGCACGAGAAACAAGAAGCATCTGGAGTTCGATGCCCGAAAGCAGGTATTGTACCCACTGGTAAGTGGCGTGGGACTACTGACACTGTCCGTGTGGCTCTTCGGCTATGCGATGGACACTCGTCTCTATGCCCTAAGATTGAACACCATTCTCTATATGGTGGCAACCATCATCGGAACGGTGCTGGTGCATGTAGCCTTGGACAACATCTCGAAGTTCCTGAAAGAAGGACTGATGAAAGACCGCTTTAACTTTGAGAACGAGAGTTTTGAGCAGTGCCAGAAGGAGGAATACAACAAATACAGCGTGAATATCCCCATGCGCTACTACTATAAGGGTAAGTTCCGCAAGGGATGGGTGAACATCGTGAACCCATTCCGAGGCACCTGGGTGGTGGGTACACCGGGTAGCGGTAAGACTTTTTCCATTATCGAGCCATTCATCCGTCAGCACAGTGCAAAAGGCTTTGCCATGGTCGTTTACGACTATAAGTTTCCGACCTTGGCAACCAAACTGTACTACCACTACAAGAAGAACCAACAGTTGGGCAAACTGCCTGAAGGCTGTAAGTTCAACATCATCAACTTCGTGGATGTAGAATACTCCAAGCGAGTGAACCCAATACAACAGAAGTATATCAATAACTTGGCAGCAGCGAGCGAGACCGCAGAGACATTGCTTGAATCCCTGCAAAAAGGTAAGAAAGAAGGTGGAGGCGGCAGCGACCAGTTCTTCCAGACCTCAGCCGTCAACTTCCTCGCCGCCTGTATCTACTTCTTTATCAACTATGGTAAGGAGCCATACGACAAGGATGGCAAGATGCTGATAGCAGAGAAAGTACTTGATCCGAAGACCATGCAGATGAAACCGACCGGAAAGGTATTTAACCATGCAGGAGAAGAAGTGGAACCAGCCTATTGGTTAGGCAAGTATAGCGATATGCCTCATATTCTGAGTTTCTTGAATGAGAGTTACCAGACCATCTTCAATGTATTGGAGACAGACAACGAGGTAGCACCGTTGCTCGGTCCGTTCCAGACTGCCTTGAAGAACAAGGCGATGGAGCAGTTGGAAGGTATGATAGGCACACTGCGTGTCTATACCTCACGCCTTGCCACCAAGGAGAGCTATTGGATATTCCATAAGGATGGTGATGACTTTGACCTGAAAGTCAGTGACCCGAAGAATCCAAGCTATCTGCTGATAGCCAATGACCCAGAGATGGAAAGCATCATTGGAGCATTGAACGCCCTCATCCTCAACCGACTGGTGACACGAGTGAACACAGGGCAAGGCAAGAACATCCCAGTGAGCATCATTGTGGACGAGTTGCCTACACTCTACTTCCATAAGATAGACAGACTGATAGGTACCGCCCGAAGCAACAAGGTGAGCGTAGCCTTGGGATTCCAGGAACTGCCACAGTTGGAAGCAGACTATGGAAAGGTGGGTATGCAGAAGATTATCACCACAGTGGGTAATGTAGTGAGCGGTTCGGCACGAAGCAAGGAAACCCTGGAATGGCTATCCTCCGACATCTTCGGAAAGGTGGTGCAGCTGAAGAAAGGCGTGACCATTGACAGAGACAAGACGAGCATCAACCTGAATGAGAATATGGACAGCCTTGTGCCTGCCAGTAAAATCTCGGATATGCCGACAGGATGGATCTGCGGACAGACGGCAAGAGACTTTGTGGCGACCAAGACAGGCATGAATGGTAGTATGAACATACAGGAAAGCGACGAGTTCAAGACCAGCAAGTTCTATTGCAAGACCGATTTCAACATGGCTGACATCAAGAAGGAGGAAAGCGAGTATATGCCACTGCCCAAGTTCTACACCTTCAAGAGCCGTGATGAGCGAGAGCGCATCCTCTATAAGAACTTCGTACAAGTTGGTGAGGACGTGAAAGCCATGATAGCAGAGATATTTAATAAGAAGAATGCCAAGTAACAATACATCAAAGTAAAACAAAACGAGATTCATGACAGGAAAGATACGGACATACATCATTCTAGCACTCTTGCTACTGTGCCAGAATATCATGGCACAGAATAAGACACCCACAACAGATAGCCCAAGCCAAAGCGACTTGGGCATCTTTGCATTACCACCCTTTGAACGAGCCGTGCGGTGCATCAAGTATTATGAAGGATGGCACGACATTAAACGTAACTATCCCTATATCGGGTGGGGACATAGGATATTGCCGCATGAGAAGTTCAGGAAGAACCTCACCTTTCAACAGGCAGACTCGCTATTGCGTTCTGACCTGAGAAAACTCTGCACCCTATTCAGAAAGTACGGCAGAGACACCTTGCTTCTTGCCGTATTAGCCTATAATGTCGGTCCCTATAAGATATTAGGGAAAGGAAAGTTCCCCAAGAGCCGACTCTTGCAGAAAATAGAGCAAGGCGAAAAAAACATACGTAGGGAGTATCTTGACTTTTGCAGATATCAAAGACGCAAGATAGCCTCTATCCACAGGAGGAGACAGACAGAGCTGCTATTGCTATACAAGCCATAGAAGCAACAACGACGAAGTGACTCCAAATAGCTATTGATATACAACTACATTCTTGCCATACCGTTGCTTACATATATAGTAAGGTGTAATAACCCCAAAAGCAACATGAGTCACAAATAAAAAAGTTAGTATTATGGCAACAGTAAAAGTAAAATTCAGAGCATCCTCAGTGCCAGGAAAGGAAGGCACATTGTATTATCATCTCATCCACCAGCGCAACTTGCGCTGGATCAGTACCGACTATCATGTCTTTCCTGACGAGTGGAACGACAAGAAGTCGGCTATCATTGTTTCTAACCGCAACAACCGACAGGCACATCTTCAGCTCATCCAGTCGCAAATAGATTGGGAGATGAAGCAGATGCAGCGTATCATCCGTGACAAGGATGCCGAGGGCATCCCTTATACCATTGACGACATAGCCAAGGAGATACAGCAGCTGCCACCGAGCCAGAGCGTTTTTGCTTTCTTCCGCCAACAGATAGCCAAGAAGGAGCAGATGCAGTGTATCGGCACCAAGAGCAACTACACCAGTGCCACAAACCGCTTCATGGAGTTTCGTGGCAACGAAGACCTTGCATTTTCACAAATGACAAGCGAGATGATGGAAATGTATCAGGCATGGCTATGGAATAGAGGTGTCGGTCAAAACACCGTATCCTTCTATCTGCGAACCCTCCGCACACTCTACAACAAGTCGGTGGAAACAGGGCAAGCTCCACCCAACGATATCTTTTCTCACGTACAGACCGCTAACGTGCGAACTTCCAAACGAGCCATTAATGTAAAGGATATTCGCAAAATAGAGAAATTGGACTTGCCAAGAGGATCATCCCTTGACAAGGCACGAGACCTATTCCTGCTCAGCTTCTATCTCCGAGGCATGGCATTCGTGGATATGGCATTTCTGAAGAAGACCGATTTGAAATGTGGCATGGTGAGTTACAACCGTCGCAAGACCCACCAAAATATCAACATTGAGTGGATGAAGCCGATGCAAGCCATCATCGACAAGTACGCCGAGCAGACCATGGATTCACCATATCTGCTACCCATCTTGACAGGCAAGGAATCCTCTCCATACACCGCATACCGCAAGGTGGAGCACAACACGAACTACAATCTGAAGAATATCGGAAAGATGATAGGCTTGAAGATACCACTGACCACCTACGTGGCACGCCACACATGGGCAAGCGTAGCCTTGCACATGAACATTCCGATAGCCACCATCAGTGAGGGTATGGGACACACCTCCTACAAAACCACTCAGATTTACTTGCAATCAATAGACGTAGCAACCATTAACGAAGCCAACGAGCGGATTATACGAAAGATTTTGAAAGAGTTGTAAATAAATAGTTATATTTACACCCCCCCCAGAAATGATAGGGTAAAATGTTTAGCAAACTTCGCCCTTTCTTATGGTAAGAGATACAACTTAATGCAAAAGTACGAAAAATAGTTGGATTACATGTCAAATTTTATCATTTTCTATATGACACTCCCCAAATTTAACACAAATGTTTAGCAAATCTGCCTCGGGAGAACTCTCTAAATGGCAGATTTGCGTTCAATTCGACCGTTTTCACTCTCTTACCATAAGAGTGTGCGACAAATGTAAAATAAAGATATATGTGCAGAGGCTGCATGCCAAGCACTCATATATACGATTAAGATTATGCACAACAATAATAAATGGACTGGGCTTCCACAACCATCATATATGGTTGCAGCTAAGGACATAAAGTAGAACGAGAATATGACGCAGGATTGCTTGAATTCACCTTCTACAGCCGACGTAAGCAAGCGCTTACCAAAGGGCATCCACATTATCGGGGCTGAAAGACTTTCGGATCCGAGTGTAGAAGGAATATCCAGACGTAAACGGATAAAAAAGAAAGAAGACCCTTCCACTGACCCAACTTCATGGAGTTATATATTTATTCTTCACATGGCAGCTAAAGGAATGGAGAAATGGCTTGAAGCTTTTAATGCTGACGAGAAAAATACCCAACAACCTTTTTTCATTCATAAAACCCTTCGTTATTCCTACAAGGATGAGGAAAGGCAACAAGGAGTGAAAAAGACTTTGGAGCAATCTGTCAGCGGACTAGTCTTCTTGCAAGGTACTGTGAATGACCTACAAGAATTTCTTGCAGATCATTTTCCCAAATTTCATTTAGTCAACGACCGCAGTTTAGGACGACCGGTCTCTATTAAGGACTCCATCATGCAACCATTTATGAATGTGATGAAGACCCATCCGGAGCAGGTTACATTCCTTCGTGATGATTTTGAGAAGTTTGCCAAAGACCACGTGAAGCTGCGTGTCATTTCAGGACCATTCAAAGACTATGAAGGCTACATTGTACGCATTGACCGTGATCGCCAGCTCGTCTTCGACTTCGGTGGACTAGCTGTAGCTATCCGTGGCGTGCATAAGGAAGACTTCAAAGTTGTAGAAGAGTAGTTGAATAACAATACACTTTTTGCCATGACTGATTTCGCAACTTTTGTAAACATTATCATCGACGAGCTTACGAAAGAAGGTAGAAAGCATACCGCTGAAACACGCAAGTATTCGGCCAATCGCCTATTGATGTTTATGGGCGACAATCCCACACCTATGGACAAATGGGACGATTTGTTTGTTCTGAACTACGAGACATGGCTGAAAACACAGGGGCTGTCGGCATCTACAACCGCTTTTTACCTGTCGCAATTGTGTGCATTCTATAAGCAAGCTGTAAAAAAAGGCAAAATACAAGGGCACGACATTTTTCGCCTGGTAAACAAGACTCCAGCGCCAAAACTTGCCGCCCAACAGTTTCCCTCGATAGCCGAGTTGCGCTATTTGCAAACTCTCAATCTTAATAAGTCGCAGGATTTCGCACGAGACATGTTCCTGTTCTCACTTTATGCAAGAGGTATGAACTATGTAGACATGGCATATCTGAAGAAATCCAACGTTAAAGACGGAATGCTCACCTACATTTCCCATACATCAGACAACAATCCTGCTGTCACGATCAAATGGGACAAGGCAATGCAACAGATAGCAGACAAATATACCTCCGACACAGAGTACATGTTCCCTATCATCACCAAGGAAGGAAATGCCGATGAAACAGAACAAATAAAACGAAGTCGCCATAATGTGGTGTACAACTTGCGTTCTATTGGCAAGCAATATAAATTCAGCGTCTCCCCTACCATCGCCATGACCAAGGACTTATGGCGCAAGATTATGGATGAAGTGAGTGTGAGTGAGGTGATATAATTACCGTTGAATACAATTAGATTATATAAAGAAAAATGTTTCTAAACAAGATAACAGTACAGAACTTCCGTCTACTTAAAGATTTCTCTGTAGATTTGGAACAAGAGCTATCCCTTATCATTGGAAAGAACAATTCTGGTAAGACATCGCTCTTGTATCTTTTGGATAAAATATTCCATTGGAGAGATAAAGGCAGTTGCATCCATATAGATGATTTCAATCTTGACTACAAGAAATCATTGGTTGACATGTTGACCAAAGATGAAGATATCAATGAGGATGATTACCAAGAAGATGGCATTAGACTTCGATTATACATAAAATATAATGACGAGGATGACCTGTCAAATGTTGGTCTAATCATGATGGATTTAGACGAGAATAACTATTATGTCGTTCTCGGGTATGACTATGTACTTCCTTATGATGCTTATTGCAGACTCCGAGAAAAAGCAAAAGTCAATGCAACAAAACATGGAACTGAAATATGTGAGGAAGTTGAAAATCTTTTAGATAAAAGTATAGCCAACTATTTTGTGCTACGCAGAAAAACTGTTGCATACGATTCGACAACCAATAAAACTAATGAGAATGATTATATTGACTTGAAGAATCGGCCTCAATTTCATGAAGACGCCTTGATTTCCATAGGTTATATAGACGCAAAGCGTCAAGTAGCCAATAAGGAAAATGATAAAACTTTGTCCTTGCAGACTGCAGAACTGTTTGAGCAGTTGAAATCTGAAGACAACGAAGAAGCGCTTGACAATTTCATACAAACAATTTCTGACTCTGACAAGAAGTTAGGAGTTGTATATAGTGAAATGTTTAGTACTGTTCTTGGGAAAGTGGAAGAAATGGGTGGCGTTAAGCCGAAGGAAACAAAGCTCATGGTTACTTCTTCCCTAAAGCAGCAGAACCTTCTGAAAGGAAATACCAAGGTTGTTTATGAACATACAGGAACCCAATTGCCTGAAGACCATAACGGATTGGGATATATGAACTTGATTTCTATGATATTCCAAATTGAAATAATTCGTCAAGTCTTTATGAAAGGGCGTAATGGAAAGATGGCAGACATCAATCTGCTCATCATAGAAGAACCCGAAGCTCACACGCATCCGCAGATGCAATACATATTTATCAAGAACATCAAGAAATTGCTGAATGCGCCATTGACAACAAAAGATGAATCTCGACAAATTCAGTCTATTATTAGTACCCACTCTTCTCATATTGTTTCAGAAAGTGAGTTTAGTGAAATAAAATACATGAGAAGAGCAGGAAATGAGGTGACAGCAAAGAACTTGAAAGACTTGCAGAACGAATATGACAATGATGAACAGCAATGGTACACATTTCTGAAACATTATCTGACACTCAGCAGAAGCGAATTGTTCTTTGCCGACAAAGCAATATTCATAGAAGGAGACACAGAGCGCATACTTCTCCCGATTTTAATGAAGAAGTTAGACCAAGAAGAGCTGTGTGATGAAGATAAAAATGAGCTACCACTCTGCAAACAGAATATTTCTATCATAGAGGTAGGTGCTTATTCGCACATCTTTGGAAAATTCATCAACTTCATAGGATTAGAAAAGGCTGTTGTATTTACAGACTTGGATGTTGGACATAAAATAAATGGCAAAGGTCATATCCTTAAAACAAAATATGTTGACTCTGATGCAATGCTGACATCCAACAATGCACTGAAAGAATATTTCAAGAATTTGAAAGATGGTAAAGATTTGAAAGTAAACAAATTGCTCTCGTTGACAGATAATCAAAAAGTATTCACTTGGAATACTGTAGAATCCCAATGGAAACAAGATGAGAATGGCAATATGAGAGTTTGTTTTCAAATGAAAGAGAACAACTACCAAGCAAGAACATTTGAAGACAATTTCTTTGCTATCAATAAGGATTTTTTGCAGAACAACAAATTGAAAATCCGAGGTTTGGATGAAGGAAAATTAAAAGATTTTTTAGATACAACCAAAGATGTAGATGCGTATGAATTAGCAGAAAATGGCATTGAAAGTAAGGCGACTTTTGCGGTTGAGATAATATACAACAGCAAGAAAGATGGCAACAAGGAATTCTGTGGCTGGAATATTCCACAATACATAAAGGATGGACTCTTATGGATCAGGAAGTAGAGAAAATCATCGACCATATAGAAAAAGGAGAAAATTTTCTCCTTAGCGGTGGTGCTGGAAGCGGAAAGACTTATTCTTTGGTACAGGTCATACGTGAGGTTATTACAAGACATCCGTCAAGTAAAATAGCCTGTATGACCTATACCAATGCTTCTGTCCATGAGATAGAACGACGAGTTGACCATTCCAATCTTAATGTTTCGACCATTCATGATTTTCTGTGGGATAATATCAAAAACTTTCAACGTGAGCTTAAAGCTACGTTAATAGAAATGCTGAACACAGAAGATTCTGGGATATCATTAAATGGATATGAAGGAGAAGTTCCATCAAATTTCTTCGTCCAAGATAGAGAACCAGACTTTGCCATACAATACAAAGAATATCTAAAGCTTCAAGATGGCATTATCTCGCATGATGAGGTGTTGAAACTTTCGGAAAGGATGTTTTTCAAATATCCCAAGATTGTGTCTTTCGTTAAGTCGAGATATCCTTTTGTCTTTATAGATGAGTATCAAGATACCAATCCGCTTATTGTCAAAATATTGCTGGAGTATTTTCCAAAATTCACAAAAAAATGTATCGTGGGCTTCTTTGGCGATTCTATGCAAGCCATTTATGATGATGGCGTAGGTAATATTGACAGCTATCTTATAACAGACGAGAATCCTGATGGTTGTGTGTACGAAGTGCAAAAGAAGCAAAATAGAAGATGCCCACAATCAGTCATTACTTTAGCGAACTCCCTTCGATTAGATAGTTTACACCAAGAGCCTTCTGATGATTTGAAAGCTCCAAATATGACAGGAGAAGGACATGTAAAAGAAGGTTCTATCTCATTTTATTATTCGGATGAGGATAATACAGATGTGTTAAAAGAAAAGCTCACGAACGAATTCGGATGGGATTTTTCTGATACAGAGAATACAAAAGAACTACGTTTGACTCACAATCTGATTGCAAATGAAGCAGGATTTGAAACTTTGATGCAAATCCATGATTCTGACAAAATCATAGATTATGGAATTCGACTTAAAAAATACGCTAAAGCTAAAGGCGTATTTGATGACATTAGAACTTTAACTTTGGATGGAGCCATCAATACTCTTTCTTCAAAATATCCCGCAGATAAAAAGAATTGGTCTCCTACCCCTACTCAAAAAGCTTTTATAGATTCCGACGCAGTACTTTTTGAAGAAGCGAAAAATATGCCATTTGAAAGCATTGCGTGTTATGTGGACAAAGACCAATTGCTGGATGACAAGTCAGAGGAAGATGCAGGCAAGGGAACAGGCTCCAAGTTATCCCCCCTCAATCATCATTTACACAAGATAGAACATTGTATTCAATTATACCTTGATAAGGATTATAATGAGTTCATGCGTTCTACGAGTATAAAACAGATAGTAAGGGCAAGACAGAAAAAAGAACTTCGGGAAGGAATAACAAGGATTATCAGTTCATATAATGACATGACCATTTCTGAAGTCATTGATTTAGCTGATGGCTTGGGAATTTGTGTAAAAGACGATAAGGTTAATTCTTATATAGAAAACAATCCTTATCTTTGGAGACGAATAAAAGATGTAAGCTATAAAGAGGCAAGGAATGTTTACGACTATCGAATGGGAAATAAACCTTTCTCTACTCAACACAAGACAAAAGGATTGGAATACAAAAATGTATTAGTGATATTAAAATCCAATTGGACTAAATATAATTTCGAATCTTTGTTTTTTAATACACGCAAGAGTGTTTCTATTGTGGAACGCACAAAGAAATTATTCTATGTTTGTTGCACACGAGCAAAGGAAAACTTGGTTGTCTATTATCCATCAGCATCCAATCAAGTAATAGAAGGTGCAAAAACACTGTTTGGAAAAGAGAATGTTTATAGAATATAAGAACAACGATGAATATAATCAAAACAGAGATAGAAGGCGTCCTCATTATAGAGCCACGCCTCTTCCGTGATGCTCGTGGCTACTTCTTCGAGAGCTTCAGCGAGCGAGAGTTTGAAGAGAAGGTCTCTCCTATCCTAGGACACAGTGTTCACTTCTGCCAGGACAACGAGTCAATGAGTAGCTATGGCGTGATGCGTGGCCTGCATTTCCAGCGTCCACCATATACCCAGAGCAAACTGGTCCGCTGCGTAAAAGGCAGAGTACTCGATGTAGCAGTAGATATTCGCAAAGGCTCCCCTACTTACGGCAAGCATGTGGCAGTAGAACTGACAGAAGACAATCATCGCCAGTTCTTCATCCCTAAGGGCTTTGCCCATGGTTTCGCTGTCCTGTCAGAAACTGCAGTGTTCCAATACAAGTGTGATAACTTCTATCACCCAGAAGCAGATGGAGGTATCAGTATCCTTGATGATTCCCTCGGTATTGATTGGAAAATCCCAACTGAACATGCCAATCTCTCAGAAAAAGATACAAAGCATGCCATGCTGAAGGACTTTGATAGTCCATTCGATATCAATGTAGATTTATACAAATAAGTTTCTTATGGCAGATAAAGAATTTTTAGAGCGAATGCTCTCGATGCTCCCAGAAGAGTTTCAAGACGTTTACGACGAAACGATACCAGAGGCAAAGGAAGTACGCAAGAAGATGGGAAAGAAGGTTTCTTCCGTCAAGTCCTATTCCTGTGCTATGCCGATGTTTGAAGACATCCGTAAACTCAACTACAAAGGTCAAGCCCAGGTCTGCAAGACCTTTCATCAGTACATAAAGAAGAACCCTAATATGGTATCTTTCTTTCTCGACCGTTTCGAGGAAACCTATTCTCGTATCAACATGAAAGACTTGGAGGAGACTATAGAATGGATTGGTTATGCTGTGAATGATCTGGATAATGCCATTTCTGAGATAGATTACAACGCCCCTATGACCTTCTTCGATATAGAGAAGGTGATGGGAAAGGTGATTAGTAAGGAGCTAAAGTGTAATACTCTCAAACAAGAATAGCATGTCGTTGATTTATCATCAGTAAATAGAACAAACATCCTTACTCGCATGAAAGATGGAGATGAGAACTATAAATCCATGCATCCATATTACGATATTGAAAGAGGAGGTGAAGGAGTGTGCTTAGCTATCCTTTACCATGAAAACGATAATAAAAAACTTTTTTTTCAAAAAATAATATGGTAATATCCTAGTAAATACTATGGGTACGCTGTATTGCTGATATACATACTAAAGCAATATATAATAATGAAAATTTTACCAAAACTATTATTGTTCCTTTGTGCTGTGGCACTTTTGTTAGGATTGGTTTTGTATGCAACAGGAATGAAGCATACTACCAATAGAACAGAAATTACCTTTATGGTAAAAGCTGACAGTACAGGAATGGTCACACCAGAGACTCGTGCGATGGCAGATTCTATTGTTGGCGTTTTAACAAAAGACGAGCAGCTTTTGGCAGATAAATACCAGTATGTTATAGACCAACAAGCTAAGACTCAAGATTTTTTGGCTATAGGTGGAATTTTACTTGGAATTATAGTGTCAATAGTAGGATTCTTTGGTTACGACAAAATGCAAGCGATAGAAGATAAGGCGAAAGATTTAGCCGAAAGCAGTGCCAAAAAGGCCTTTTCCGAAGAACTGAAAGAGCTGCAGCAAAAGCATAATCAGGAATATTTATTTGGTACAGTAAAGCCAACTGTATCTAAAGAAATAGAGGAAGCTATGGCTTCTTTTACGGATCAAAAGGTAGCTCAAATCGATGAAATCGAGAAAAAAATAAATCTCTTGGAACCTGCGGTTGCGGAGTTGAATAGAAGGATAAAACCTCAAGGAACACCTCAAGGCAATCCTAGTCAACCACAGCCAGAACCTCAGCCATTTGGCAACAAACCAGTAAGCAAAGGAGGTGAGTCATGATAAAGGCGTATATACAGCAAGTACATCCTAATGCAGGGAAGATGGTTTTGCAAGCGTTAATTCCATTTAGAAATCTGCGAGAATCGGTATTATTTACTTGTAAGGCAAACCCAAACTCACATTATGGAGATGATAAGAAAGTAATAGCTAAGGCTAATTATGATTATTACCAACGTCGAATAGAACCTTCACGAATAGCTAGTATAGAAAAATATATTCGTGAAAGTATCATTTCTGAAAAATTAGGTTATTCAGTAACAGCTTTGTTCCCTTCATCTTTAATATTGGCCTTTAATGAAGAAGATGGTAATACTATATCTATAAATAAAGATTCCTGTGATATTGCACTCACCAGTAATGTCTTTATTGTTGATGGACAACATCGTATGATGGCAATGATTTCCTTATATGACAAGTTGAAGAGACTTCTGCTGAAAACACCAGAGGAAGAGCAAATCATAGCATTTTTGGATACATATAAATTTAATTGCGTATTGTTGGTAAATTATGATCTTTGGGAGCAAGGACAGGTTTTTGTCAATGTGAATTTTATGCAGAAATCTGTAAACAAATCTCTTTATTATGAGGTCTTTGGTTCTCATTATCAGGAAGATCCAAGCAAGTGGCAACAAAATCATATTTTCCTAGCACATAGTTTGACTAAATATCTCAATGTTAATACATCTTCTCCATTTTATGGTAACATAAGAATGTTGGGAACAGGAAAAGGATATGTCTCACAAGCATTTTTTGTAGAGGCATTAATGAGAAATTTCCGCTTGAATGGAATTTGGTCTATATATCGCAATCCGTTGTCTAAAGATTCGAATGTTACCTTTATGGCTGTCGAACTATTGTCATATTTTATAGCAGTAAGAAATTCTTTTAATAAATACTGGCCAGATAGAAACAATCATATAGGAACGATTATTTGTAAGACTACAGGTGTCGGTGCTTTCATTCGATTGATGAAACCTATTCGTGAATTATTGTCTGTTACAGTCATAGATGGGTTAAAAAAAGAAAGAGGAGTTGTCAATCAACCCTATTGTGACCAAGTAAAAAATATTTTGAAAAGAGTTCCGGAAGCATTGGCTGAAAGTTTATTTGGCGAGAATTCAGATTACGCATCCACTAGTGGAAAGGGCTCTGAAACAAAGATGTTTAACGCCCTAAGAAATGCAATCTTGTTGCAGAAGACATCGTTGTTAAAACAGAATTCTTTAGGAATTTCGTTAGATAAGGTTTCTACTCATATATTGTCATATTTATGGCAAAACATAGACTCAGAATTAGATTCCTTGGGGCATCATTATGAAGTTGATGATATTTCAGAAATGTCTATAGATGACTCTATGAAGGACGAAGATTTTCTCACATGCAAGCTATCGTTCAATACAGCTGTTACTATTTACATGGATATTGAAGATGAGACAGGCATAGCCATGAGTTTTCCAACTTTGGCTACCGTTAGGTTTTTAAAGAATAAGTTAGGAAAATGGAAACTAGACGAAAGTTCAATAGAATTGCATTTTGATACTTCAAAATATTATATGTAGAAACTAGTGTTTTTAAAGTTAACTTATTATATAAATAATCTGTCTCTCGGCGGTCCCATCCCACACAATATGGCGAGACCTTTGATTGGTCCGCCAACCTTACAGCGTAGCGGTTCTGAGCACCGGAGGGCGGTTACATCCTCTCGTCCCTGAGGGAAGAGAGGCTTGGTGAGAAAGGTGGAGCTCCCTTTGGCTAAAGGGAGACGGAGGGATTCGAAAAAAAACATTTCCTTTAAGGAGACTAAGAGGTAAAAGAAAAAGATTTATGAATAATTTCAACGACATACAAATCATAATCATGGCTGGCGGCGTAGGTAGCCGCTTCTGGCCTATGTCAACCCCCGATCACCCAAAGCAGTTCATTGATGTGATGGGAGTCGGCCGTTCCCTCATTCAATTGACAGTAGATAGATTGAAGCCAATCTGTCCTGTCGAGAACATGTGGGTAGTGACAAACGAGAAATACATTCGCATTGTCAAGGAGCAAATCCCTGACATGCCAGTAGATAACATATTAGCAGAGCCGGAGGCTCGCAATACCGCTCCATGTATTGCTTATGCCTGCTGGAAGATCCAGAAGAAGCATCCTGATGCCAACATCGTGGTGACACCATCCGATGCCCTGGTCATTAATACCTCGGAGTATCAGCGAGTGCTCAGCAAGGCATTGAGCTATACTTCCGATAAGAACGCCATCGTAACTATTGGTATCAAGCCAAGCCGGCCAGAAACAGGCTATGGCTATATCGCTGCAGCAGAGCCAACATCCGTAGATGAAATCTACAAGGTTGAGGCTTTCAAGGAAAAGCCCAACCTGGAGACAGCAGAGCAATACCTTGCCGCCGGCAATTACTATTGGAATGCCGGAATCTTCGTATGGAACATTGATACCATCAGCAAGGCAATCCGAACCTTCCAGCCAAACCTTGCCAGCATCATGGACGAGATGGCACCTTCTTTCTATACCGAACAGGAGAAAGAGGTAGTCGGCAAGCTCTTCCCAACCTGCGAGAAGATAAGCATTGACTATGCCGTAATGGAGAAGTCGAAGGAAATCTATACCTTGCCAGCCGAGTTCGGCTGGAGCGACTTAGGTAGCTGGGGCAGCCTTCGTACCTTGCTTCCACAGGATGAGGCTGGCAATGCCAAGGTAGGCAAGGACATCCGATTGTATGAATGCAAGAACTGCGTGGTTCATGCAGCCGATAAAAGCAAGGTGGTAGTTCAAGGCTTGGATGGCTATATCGTAGCCGAGAAGCATGGACAATTGCTGGTTTGCTCTTTGAAAGAAGAACAGAGAATTAAAGAATTTGGAAAATAATATATGTCAAGTCAAACAACAGATAATAATAAAAGAATAGCAAAGAATACGTTACTTCTTTATTTTCGAATGCTACTTATGATGTTTGTAACATTGTTCACGAGTCGAGAGGTATTGGATAAATTAGGAGTGACTGATTATGGTATATACAATGTCGTTGGTGGTGTTGTTGCTATGTTGGGATTTCTCAATAGTTCCATGTCAAATGCTGTACAGCGATATTTATCTTTTGAAATAGGCAAGAATAACGAGGCTGGTGTCAATCGAATTTTTAATGTTTCGTTATTTGCACATGCTGGAATAGCAGTCTTTGTTTTTATCGTAATGGAAATAGTAGGTGTATGGTATTTGAATACACACATGAACATTCCTGCAGAAAGAATGGATGCTGCCAATTGGGTACTACAGTGCTCTATATTTACAACTTTGTTTACAATAGTGCAGGTGCCCTATAATGCTATTATCATTTCAAAAGAACAGATGGGGATATATGCATATATTTCAATATTAGAAGTGGTATTAAAGCTGCTTGTTGTATATATGTTGGCTATAGGGAATTTTGACAAACTAAAACTATATAGTGTTCTCATTATGGTTGTTACAATTGGTATCGTGATGATATATAGATTTTATTGTACAAGAAAGTATAAGGAAGCTAAGTTTAAGCTTATTAAGGATTGGAATCTTCTGAAGCAAATTGTTGGTTTTGCGAGCTGGAATATGTTGGGGGAACTCGCTTGGGTGTTTACTGGGCAAGGCGTAAATATCATATTGAATTCCTTCTTTGGTCCTGTGGTTAATGCAGCCAGAGGATTGGCCGAACAAGTAAATGGGGCTGTGAATAGATTTGTGGCAAATTTTCAAACTGCGGTAAATCCACAATTGATAAAAAACTATGCTTCAGACCAATTGGGTGAGATGAAAACTTTATTGTTCAGAAGTACACGCTTTTCATATTATCTTCTTTTGGCATTGTCTTTACCTATTATATTAAAGATGGACTTTATACTTCATCTATGGTTAAAAGAGGTTCCGGATTATACAGTAGGCTTCTGTCAACTTGTTTTGGTAAGTTCATTGGTTTCTACGCTTTCTAATCTTCTGGCTCAAGTGGCTAGGGCATATGGTAAGATACGTAATTATCAAATAATAGTGTCAATATTTCTGTTTCTAAATTTTCCTTTATCTTATATCGTTCTTAAGTTTGGGTGTTCTCCTTTGTCGTCTATGTTTGTTAATATAGGTGTTAATACAATGTTACTATTTGTGAGACTCCGATTAACTAATAGAATGATACAAATGACATATGGTAGTTTTATACGAAATGTCTTATTCCCAGTTATAATAGTTACGGCTGTTGCCCTTGTTATACCTCTGATCATTTACTTTATGCTTGACAATTCTATAATCAGCTTTATTATTGTTTGCTTGGTGTCATTTGTTAGTGTAGGTGTATCAACTTATGCCCTAGGCATGAATGCTAATGAAAGACTGTATATTTTAGCGGCAATATCAAAGATAATAACGAAAATAAAATAAGATATGAAAAAGATTGCTAATATTACTTGGATTACGTATAATAATTTTGGCACATTTTTGCAGGCTTATGCTTTGCAACAATATATTATTTCTCTTGGCTATGAGGATATGATTCTAGATGATTCGCCTATCATAGATTTACATATTAACTGGAAATATAGAATAAAAATATGGCTTTGGAAACTTAATGTAATATATCGTAGATTTGCCGTTAGTCAAAAGAAGTCCGCAAAGTTATATGATCGTTTTAAGCAAAGTCATCTTATCATAGATAAAAACATCGAGAATTCTCAAAACTTGGATGCAAAATATGATTGCTTTGTCTGTGGCAGCGATCAGATTTGGAATCCCCTTTTTTTGAAAGATCCAAAAACAGTTTTTTTCTATGCTGAATTTACCAAGCAAAGGAAAATAGCTTATGCTCCTAGTATAGGAATCTCAAAGATGCCTGATGAATATAGAGATCGTTTTAAAAGCTTAATCAAAGATTTCTCTTTTTTGTCTGCAAGAGAACCTCAGGGACAGCAGATAATGGAAGAACTTTCGGGTAAAATTGTAGCTAATGTCGCAGATCCTACATTGCTTCTGGATAAAACAAGATGGGAGATGCTTTTGCCCAAGCAAGGAGGTGTGAAGGATAAGTATATTCTAGGCTATTTCTTAACATCTAATCCTATTTATATTGAAGCTGCAAGAAAGTATGCCCATAGCCATGGATATAAGTTTAAGATGTTTTATACGGATAAAACTTATTATAATGAAGCAGATGAAGTAATAACTGCTGGTCCGATAGAATTTTTGGAGGCTATTCATAATGCGGAGTATCTATTTACGGATTCTTTTCATGGTAGTATTTTCGCATCCATATTTAATGTTCAGTTCATAACATTCAAGAGATTTAAAAAGTCTGTTACAAGTCAAAATTCTAGAGTTGAAAATCTATTGAAAATAATGAAGATAGAAGAAAGACTCTTGTCTGAAGATGAGGTTAGTCTAATTAATGGTCTTGAAAAAATAGACTTTGAAAAAGTATGGAAGAACTTAACTCCATTTATAAAAGAATCAAAAGAATATTTAAATAATGCACTCAAATAATAAAATAAAAGAAGTTTGCCCTGTTGATAAATGTACAGGTTGCTCTGCCTGTTATAATGCCTGCCGTCATCAGGCGATTAATATGGTTGAGGATTCTATGGGCCATCTTCATCCAGAGATAGATCGTGTTAAATGTGTCGGTTGTCATCTATGTCAGATGTCCTGTCCTGTCATAAATAGACAGACATTGCTTTATCCCAAATCTTGTTATGCTGTAGCATTGGCAGAGGAGAAAGATTTGATGGAAAGTGCTTCTGGTGGAGCTGCAACAGCTTTAATGAGAGCTGTCGTTTCTGAAGATGGTATCGTATATGGATGCACTGGTGAAGATGTGTTTCATGTGCACCATATAAGGGTAGACTCCTTGCAAGATATACAAAGATTAAGAGGTTCTAAGTATGTGCAATCAGAGATTGGTACAACGTTTAGTGACGTACTCAAGGACCTAAAGGATGATAAAATGGTCTTGTTTACTGGAACACCTTGCCAAATTGCAGGTTTGAAGTCTTTCTTGCGAAAGGATTATTCCAACTTGACGACCATAGATTTGGTATGTCATGGTGTGCCTTCTCAAAAAATGCTGACGGAGAATATTGGCTATTATACTGAAGAAAAAGATGGCAAGAAAATAAAAGTTTCATTCCGTAAAAAAGTTGTAGATGAAAGAGGCAAAACCAAACACAATTCTGCAAGAATTGTGTTTGGTTGGTTTTTGCAAAACCAACCATACACAAGCATAAACCGCAAGTTTTATGATGATAGCTATATGTTTGGTTTCTTGCAATGTCTTACTTTCCGTGAGAGTTGTTATACATGTAGATATGCTACCTCGGCTCGTTGTTCTGATATAACTGTGGCTGATTTCTGGGGATTAGGGGATGACGTGGATTTTGAAAAGGGAAAAGGTGTTTCGCTTTGTTTCGTAAATACAAATAAAGGTCAGGTGTTATTAGACAAGATAAAGAAACAGGTTGTTTTGACGGAACGGGATGTCGTTGAGGGAATAAGTGGAAATGGGCAGCTTCAGCGACCAAGTGATAAAAACAAGTCTCATCGTTTATTTCGAAATCTTTATCCAAACGTTGGTTTGAAAGTAGCTATAGACCAATCTTTGAAAATGGAAAAATTTAAGCTTACAGTTTTACTTCCTCTTAAGAAAATCATAAAAAACACGATTGGGAGAAAGTAAAAAGTGTGGGTTATTGTGTTAATGTATATTGTATGAATCCCAAAGTTTTTATCTCGTACAGTTGGCATCCTGAAGAGAATAAGATCAGGGTGGAGCAACTGGCTAGGCGCTTAATGAGCGATGGCGTAGATGTGACTTTAGATGTATGGAGTCTGAAGGATGGACAGGACAAGTATGTCTTTATGGAGAAGATGGTTACAGATTCTGATATTAATAAAGTACTGATTATCTGCAATAGAGACTATGCTGAGAAAGCTGACTGTCGAAAAGGTGGAGTTGGAACAGAAAGTACAATTATGTCTGACGAAATCTATTCTAAGGCTGATCAGACTAAGTTTCTTCCTGTTGTTTTTGAAAAGGATAATGATGGAATGATTTATAAGCCTCATTTCTTGAAATCCCGAATTCACATAGATATGAGTTCGGATGATTGCTATGAGATGGGCTATGACCAACTCTTGCGTGATATCTTTGATAAACCGCTGATAAAGAAGCCTGCTTTGGGAAGTATGCCAGCATATTTAGATACTGATGAGCCTGTATTTCTGAGTACAGCTGTTGAACAAAGATTTTTGAAAGTAAAAAACGAAGCAAGTTCCTCTTTTAAAGATGGGATTGAACGATATTTTGAAAAGTTGATTGCTTCCTTGGACCAGTTTAGAATTTCTTTTAGAGGAGGAAATACAAAAGAATTAGTAGATTTGATAGAAAAGAGCATTGACTCTATGCAAATGGTAAACAATGACTTTATTAATTTTCTTGAGATGGTATCTGCTAATGATGAATGCAAAGGTGAGCAATTTGTTGATTTCTTCGAGAACCTATTACAGTATTACGAAGATAATAACATCAATCTTGCCACTTCAAACTCGCTTTCGTATTTAGTAAATGATAATTATCGCTTTTTTAACTACGAATTGTTTCTATCTTTCGCTGCCATCATGTTAAAGCATCAACGTTTTGATATTATCCGTGATGTCGTTTCAGCTGATTTCTGTATTCTCTCTAATCGTATGGGAAGGGAGGTGATGCCGTTGAGCTATGTAGAGTTTCAGAAGTACAACTATACATTAGATAGATTTAAAAAGAATCTAACGAATTCTAATCTCATCAGCGAGGCAGCCACTTTGTTGAAGAGTAAGATGGATGGTAAGTTGTTTGAGGAAATGGTAGAAGTAGATATCCTGTTGTACTATCTTTCATTAGTTTATACGAAAACTGAAGAAGTATATGATATGTGGTATCCAGAATTAAGCATTTATAATTCAAGCTTTACGATTCTTCCTAAACTAGCTTCAACCCGGTATTTTGAAAAGGCAAAAATCTTGTTTGGAGTAGATGATAAAGAAAGTTTTATCACACTAATAAATGGCTTAAAAGATAATTTACAACGAGATGGTTATCGTCATATCCCTAGTGTGCAGCAGGGTTTGGGGATGGATAAGGTATGCTCATTTAAATAAAGAAATTAGTTGAAAATTTAAAATAAATTAATTATGATACCAAAAGTAATTCATTATTGTTGGTTTGGAGGTAATCCTCTGCCAAAGAGCGCACAGAAGTGCATTGCGTCATGGAAAAAATATCTCCCTGATTATGAGATAAAAGAGTGGAACGAGAGTAACTTTGACGTGAATGTAATTCCTTATACAGCTGAGGCATATAAATCTAAAAAATATGCCTTTGTGAGTGATTATGCCCGTTTCTGGATTCTCTATAAATATGGTGGTCTTTATTTTGATACCGATGTTGAGGTTATCAAGAATATGGATGACATCATTGCCAAAGGTCCGTTTATGGGGTGTGAAAATGAGGCTAAGGCTGGTGCGACGCCTGCGCAGCTAGGCGTCGCACCAGGCCTAGGACTTGGGGTAAACCCAGGCCTAGGACTGTATGGGGAAATCCTAGATATTTATAAGGATAAGCATTACATTCTTCCTGATGGAACGTATAGCCGTGAGACTGTTGTTACGATAACAACAGATTTGCTTTACAAGTTTGGCTTGAAAAATATAAACGATATTCAAGAGGTGGCAGGTGTGTTGATATATCCAAAGGAGTACTTTTGTCCAAAGGATTATGCAACAGGAAACTTGAATATTACACTCAATTCTGTATCTATTCATCATTATGATGCAAGTTGGTTAACATGGTATGAAAATATTGAAAAAGCAATATTTGTTTTCTTAGGTTTGAGATACCGAGCATTGATTAAAAGACGTTTAGTTACTCCTTTTAGAAGATTATTACAGAATTTTTAATGCATTATGGACTTATTTTTATATATAATATTGTTTTTGTTTATAATTGCTTCTGTCCAATATACAACGAAAGATTTTAAAAATAATTTATCGAATTATAAACTAGAATTAGTAACAGGTCAATGGCCTTTTATTCTATATATTGCTTTGGGAATATATGTAGTAATTCGAGCAATAGTTTACGATACGGGAGCGGACTATTTGGCTTATTATAATCATTTTGTAACGAGGTCTCATCATCTTATTGATGTGTGGGGAGAAGGAAGAGAAATAGGATATAGGTATTTGATAGATTTTCTTTCTTCCTATTTTTCTTATCCTTATGTTTTTTTTGGATTTTGCGCATTTGTGGGAATGGGGTCTTTACTTTGTATTTCTCTTAAATTCGGAAAGGCGGCTCCTTACATAGTTTTGGGGTGGGCATTATATCTGTTTAATCTATCAATGAATTTGTATAGGCAGTATATAGCAATGTCTCTGATTTTCTATGCTTTGTACATTCTACTTAGTCAGAAAGTAAAAAAAAAGAAACTACTAGGTGCTTCTATTTGCATAATATTAGCGTATTTCTTCCATCGTTCATCATTAATAGGGGTCTTATGTGTGTTTTCTATTTACTTATTAAGGAATCATATTGTTAACAAATGGATTTTAATTGGTGCTTTGATGTTGACGACAGTTGCATCTATGACAGTGTTGTCGCATATCTTGTCTGTTATAGGAGCTTATTCTGATTCATATATGGCAATGAATGATCGTGGATATATGGCTACAGAAATGCTTCAAAGCCAGTATGATGTAGGTAAAATGACATATGTAAATATGTTGTGCAGTGTAGTGCTTATATGGTATGGAGATAGAGTATTAAATATAAATGCAATATTGCGTTATTTTTATTTAGTCATGGCGATTTGTTTTATTATAACTCCTTTAACGAATCAAGAGATTTTGATGCGTATGAGATTATATCTTACGAATTTCGCAGTTATAGGATATGGTCTTACCCTTTATTTTAATAAGAAGTTATATAATGTTTCTTCTAACATATTATTAGTTATTGTAGTAGTATATCAAATCTTTTACATGTTTTTATATCAAAACAGTTTATTGCTGGAGGCATATCCATTACAATTTAAATATTAACTATGATATTGTCAATTATAATTCCCATATACAATGTTGAACAATTTATTGCTCAGTGTATAGAGAGTATTTACTCACAGCATTTCCCCTTGGAAAGATTTGAGGTGATTGCTGTTAATGATGGTACTCCTGATCATTCTATGGATATAGTAAAACGTTTTGCAGCAAAATATAGCAATTTACAAATCATAAATCAAGAAAACAAAGGGCTAAGCGTTGCAAGAAACACTGGCATGCAATATGCAAAAGGTGACTATGTCTGGTTTGTTGATAGTGATGATTGGCTGTCTAGTAAAAGCCTATCAATTGTGTGTCAAAATATTCTGCATTATCCGCAGATAGATGTATTTGCGACTGTCTTAATGATGCAATATGAAAAAAACGGTAAGGCAAAAGTTGAATATGTACCAAATCCGAAAGTTAAAAGCGGACGCGATTATATGTTTCGCAATAACAATGCCAACAGAGGTGCTTGTCAGCGATATGTCTTCAAGAAAGCTTTTCTTGAAAAGTACGACTTGAGGTTTATGCCAGGAGTTTACCATGAAGATGGTGAATTCTCTAATCGTATGCTGTACTTGGCAGATAAGCTGATGATTATTCCTCAACCTGTATATAATTACCGCATAAGAACAAGTGGAAGCATTATGTCTTCAAGGAAAATGAAGATGAATGATGACTTGGTGAAAATCTTCTTTGTGTTAAGAGAATTTGCGGAAAAGTATGTAAAGGGTAATGAGGATTATTGGCCATATCGTGGAAAAATTTATGAATGCTTGACAGCCTCAGTTCTATTTTCACGCAATGAAATCTTTACCAGTGAATTTGATTCCTTTTATCAGGTTAATAAACATTTAATCAAAAAGGAGGCAAGAACGCTTCTCTTGCATTTTTCTCATTTTTCTTTTAAGGAAAATATAACTTTATTGCAATTTGCTTTGTTTCCCAAAGTTCCGACTCAGTTGCGACAAGGGATTAAGAGATTTTTAATGAAACTAAATATTTATAGTTAGCTTATGGGAGAAATCGCATATTATGTTAGAAGAGTGGAAGCTCAATGGAAGAGGGCTTCTAACTTATATTTTACCTATTATAATCGTTTAAAGTTAGATTTGCTAGGTGTTAAAAAAGGTAAGCATTGCATCGTACATGGGGCTGTTCGACTTTCACTAGGTAAAAATGCAGATATCAGCATTGGCGATAATTTTTGTTTCCTTAGTGGTAGAACTTTGAATCCGTTGTCTCGTAATCTTCGAGGTAGTATTTGCGTGAATGATAATGCTCAACTTATTATAGGGAATCATGTAAGTGTTAGCAGTGTCGTTCTTTGGAGTCATCTGAGTATCACGATAGGTAGCCATGTAGATATAGGTGCCAATACTATTATTATGGATAGCGATGCTCATTCGCTAGATTATCTAAAGCGAAGAAATCTCGTAGATGATTTGAGTAATAAAAATGATTCTCCTATTGTAATAGGAGATGATGTGCTTATTGGGGCTAATTGTATAATACTTAAGGGTGTTACCATTGGCTGCAGAAGTATTGTGGGTGCTGGTGCGGTAGTTACCAAGAGTATTCCTAACGACTGTATTGCTGCTGGTAATCCTGCTAAAATAATTAAGGATATGAGAAATAATAAAATAGGTGTTAATGTAAATCTGGGGGGGTAATTAGAAGCTGTTTGTGTTTCCATCCTTCTGCTCATAAAAAAATTGCATAAGGAGGAAGGTAAATGGCTAAAAAGTTTAATGTTATCATTCCTGCTGCATATAAGGATTTTGAGTTTTTACAGAAGACAATAAAGTATGTATCGTTGAATATCAAACCTCAAAAGATATTTCTGATAATAGATACTAGACTCATTAAGTTTCTTCCCAAGAAGGTAAAATCCAATACTTTAGTAAAGGTCTTGGATGAGGATGGACTTCTAGAGAATTTATCATTTGATTGCGTCAAAAATACTCTTGTAAATCATGGGGCGCCTGCCAAGCGTACAGGCTGGTTCTTGCAGCAATTTATCAAATTGGGGTTTGCTCTATCAGAATATTGTGATACTGATTATTACTTGAGTTGGGATGCAGATACTTTGCCCTTGCGCAATATAGAATTCTTTACTTCAGATGGTAAGCCTATATTTACAAAAAAGAAGGAACACAATCAAGCATATTTTGATACATTAAGTAAAATATTAGAATTGGGAAAATATGCGGATTTTTCATATATTGCAGAGCATATGATGTTTAATAAAAACGTTATGACGGAAATGCTTGGTGATATTGAAAAATCACCAATTTATGGTGATTCTTGGTATGAGAAAATAATTAATGCAACAGATTCTACCAATGTCAATTCTTTTTCTGAATTTGAAACCTATGGCAATTTTTGTCTGAATCATTATCCAAACATGTATGCTACTCAAGTACTTAATACTTTCAGAAAAGCTGGGTACATAGCTGGTCGTTTCATAAGTGATAGAAAATTGAATTATATGAGCTTTGATTTAGATACAGCTTCATTTGAATTAGGTGATTATCCAAGTGGTATCGAAAAATATTTTTGCTTTGCTTATCATAAATATTTAAAATTTAAAGAACAAATAATAAAGAAAAAATTAAAGATATGAGAATATTAGTTTTTACTGGAGGACTGGGCAACCAAATGTTTGAGTATGCCTTTTACCTACATTTAAAATCTTGTTTCCCAAATGAGAGATTCTATGGGCATTATGGAAAGAAGCTAACTGAACATTATGGCTTGGAATTGGACAGATGGTTTGATGTAGAATTGCCACCTGAAAAGTTTTGGACATTACCAGTTGTTGGCTTGTTTTACTTTTATAAACAAATGGTACCACACTCTAAATGGCTAGACTTGAATCAAAGAGAATGGAAACATCAAGATGCAAAAGTCTTGTTCCCCTTCAAATTTAATAAGCGTTATTTTCCTAAAGGAAATGATTGGTTGAAATGGAAGGTAGATGAAAGTAAATTGTCTGAGAAAAATAAAAAAGTTCTAGAACAGATAAGAAATAATCATACTTGTTTTGTGCATGTGAGACGTGGTGACTATCTGGCTTCAAACTATAAGTCAATATTCGAAGGCTGTTGTACGCTGGAATATTACAAGAAGGCACTTAAGTTTTTGCAAGATAAGTATACAGATATCAAGTTTATATGCTTCTCTGATGATTTGCAATGGATGAAACAAAACTTACCTTTGGGAGACAATGCAACATTTGTGGATTGGAATACAGGAAAGAATTCTCCTCTAGATATGTATTTAATGTCGCAATGTGATAATGCCATTATTGCTAATAGTTCTTTTAGCTATTGGGGGGCATTCCTTGGTAAGAAGAAAAAGACTGTTGTGTATCCACAAAGATGGTGGAATAGTGATGATGGAAATCCTGATTTGTTTTGGGATGACTGGCAAGCATTTTAATAAGAAATTATTTTAATCATATGAACATCCTTTTTTTAACGAAGTCTTTTGGAATAGGTGGCGTTGAAGTTGTAACTATGACGTTGGCTAAGACTTTTGCTAAGCATGGTCATCAAGTAGGCATCTTCTCTTTCTATCGAGCTGATGATATTCTAGAAAAGCAATTGCCAAAGGATATACCTTTATATATAGCTCATGGCTATAAGAACAGCCGGGAGAATATTTCTATGCTGCGTCAACTCCTTGTTGATAAAAAGATAGAGGTGGTTATAAACCAATGGGGTTTGCCTTTTCTTCCTATTCGGGTAATCAATCAAGCTCGTAAAGGGTTAAAGGTGAAGGTTATTTCGGTATACCACAATCAGGTTGATACTAATGGAAAGCTGAAAGCGTGTGATCAAGCTATTGAGCGTTGCCTGAATCCACTTTTACGTTCAGTATTAGAGGTAAAAAGGTTTTTGGTTAAGTCTATAACAAGTTATTCCATGCGCTATGTATATAAACATAGTGATGTGTATGAAGTCTTGTCTCCAAGTTTTATTGAATTATTCAAGAAATTTACCGGGATTAAGAATCCAACAAAGCTCGTGGCTCAAACAAATCCAATCACAATTGATGGAAGTGTTCAATCTGAGAAGATCACGAACGTAGATAAGAAGGAAAAGGAAATTATCTATGTGGGGCGTTTAGACTTTGTACAGAAACGAGTATATAGAGTGATAGATACTTGGAACTATCTGGAAGAACGTTTTCCTGATTGGCGATTGACCATTGTTGGAGATGGTGAAGATAGAGAAAACTTGGAGAATCATGTAAGTTGTTTAGGTTTGAAACGCGTTTCTTTTGAGGGATTCCAAAATCCTTTGAATTATTATAAACGTGCTTCTATGTTACTTCTTACTTCTGATTTTGAAGGTTTTGGCTTGGTTATAATTGAAGGTATGTCTTTTGGTGTTGTACCATTTGTTTATGGAAGTTATCCTGCTGTATATGACATTATTGACGATAATATAAATGGTTTTATTTTACCAATGACAGAAAAAGGTTATGATGCAGCACAGATGGCTGGGAAAATGGCTGATGTAATGAAATGCCCAGAAAGATGGTTGCAATTATCTAAAAATGCCATCTCGAAGAGTAACTTGTTTTCATTAGAGAATGTCTATTCTCAATGGAAAGACAACCTCGATAAAATGAATGTGGGGGGGCAATTCTAGAAAAAAATGCTCTCTCTTATACATTTAAAATTAAGGAAATAATCTACGTGGGACGCTTGGATTTCGTGCAGAAACGAGTATATCGTGTGATAGATACATGGAACTATCTGGAAGAACGTTTCCCTGATTGGCGATTGACCATTGTTGGAGATGGTGAAGATAGAGAAAACTTGGAGAATCATGTGAGATGTTTAGGTTTGAAACGTGTTTCTTTTGAGGGCTTCCAAAAGCCAATTGATTATTACAAACGTGCCTCTATTCTCCTTCTTACTTCAGATTTTGAGGGCTTCCCTTTAGTTCTTGCTGAATGTATGAGCTTCGGTGTCATTCCTGCTGTTTACAATAGCTATTCTGCGATTGGCGATATAATAGAAAGTGATAAGGATGGTGTTGTGATACCTTATCACAAAAATGGGTATCAAGCTGAAGAAGCTGCTGGAATGGTTGCCCAAATAATGGGGAATGAAGAGAAACGTGAGCAAATGGCTTTAGCTGCTGTAGAGAAAAGCAAGGATTATTCGGTGGAAAGAATATATGAAGAGTGGATGAAAATCTTAGGGATAAAATAAGTAAAATAATGTTTAATAATACTCAAATCATAATTATGGCTGGTGGCGTAGGTAGCCGCTTCTGGCCTATGTCAACCCCCGATTACCCAAAACAATTCATTGATGTGATGGGTGTGGGGCGTTCCCTCATTCAATTGACAGTAGACAGATTGAAGCCAATCTGTCCTGTCGAGAACATGTGGGTAGTGACAAACGAGAAATACATTCGCATTGTCAAGGAGCAAATCCCTGACATGCCAGTAGATAACATATTAGCAGAGCCGGAGGCTCGCAATACCGCTCCATGTATTGCTTATGCCTGCTGGAAGATTCAGAAGAAGCATCCTGATGCCAACATCGTGGTGACACCATCTGATGCCCTGGTCATCAATACCTCGGAGTATCAGCGAGTGCTCAGCAAGGCTTTGAGCTATACATCCGATAAGAACGCCATCGTTACCATCGGTATCAAGCCAAGCCGCCCGGAAACAGGCTATGGCTATATCGCCGCAGCAGAGCCAACATCCGTAGATGAAATCTACAAGGTAGAGGCTTTCAAGGAAAAGCCAAGCCTGGAGACAGCCGAGCAATACCTTGCCGCTGGCAACTACTATTGGAATGCCGGAATCTTCGTTTGGAACATTGATACCATCAGTAAGGCAATCCGAACCTTCCAGCCAAACCTTGCCGGCATCATGGACGAGATGGCACCTTCTTTCTATACCGAACAGGAGAAAAAGGTGGTCGGCAAACTCTTCCCAACCTGCGAGAAGATAAGTATTGACTATGCCGTAATGGAGAAGTCGAAGGAAATCTATACCTTGCCAGCCGAGTTCGGTTGGAGCGACTTAGGCAGTTGGGGTAGTCTCCGTACCTTGCTTCCACAAGATGAGGCTGGCAATGCCAAGGTAGGCAAGGATATCCGATTGTATGAATGTAAGAACTGCGTGGTTCATGCAGCCGATGAAAGCAAGGTGGTAGTTCAAGGCTTGGATGGCTATATCGTAGCCGAGAAGAATGGACAACTGCTTGTTTGCTCTTTGAAAGAGGAACAGAGGATTAAAGAGTTTGGGAAATAACGAATAGGATGATGAATAATAGAAGGTTGGTTGTTGCGGATTTCCTTCGAGGATTTTCCATATTTACTATAGTTTTAATGCATCTTGTACAGAGTTATCCTTTACCTGGCTTCCTGCAGAAGGCAACATCACTAGGTGGAGCTGGTGTTCATATATTTATATTGTGTAGTGGATTTGGATTGTATCTGTCTTCACTATATAAACCATTGACTTATGGGCAATTCTTGAAAAGAAGATTCTCCAAGGTCTATATACCTTATCTTATTGTAGTAATCATAAGTGCCTTGTACTTTGGGTTGGTATGTGATCAAGATGTACTTAACCCTTTGTTGGGTTCTGTCTTTCTATACAAAATGTTTGTTCCTTCTTTGGAATATGCATTTGGCGGTCAGATGTGGTTCGTTTCTACAATTATCCAATTTTATCTATTTTGGCCATTAATAGTAAGGCTGTTTAGAGTGGATATGGGGGGGCGAATCTCATTACTTATCAGTCTTGTATGGGCAACGGTTACTACTTATTTAGGAATAGACGATGAGAGAATCTGGAATAGCTTCTTCTTACAGTATCTTTGGGAGTTTGTTTTAGGTATGTGGTTGGCAAAGATATACTTTGAACATCCTGAGAAAATCAAAGTCCCTAAGTTTGGTATTTTATTGGGTGCAATGATTGTTGGGTTGGGGTTGACCGGTGTAGCAGGTATCGTTGGTGGATACTGGAAATCATACAATGATATCCCTTCGCTGGTTGGCTATATGTCTATGGCTCTCATTGTTTATAAATTGAGTATCAATTGGATTAATCGTTTCTTCCAATATACAAACATGGTATCGTATGAGTGGTATCTTATCCATATACTGATATTTAGTATTTACTTCAAATTTGCAAGAGGCATATTGCCTTTCTATGCAGATTGGGTAGTGCTGATGCTTGTATCGTATGTTGTGGCTATAGGGTATCATAAGGTTTTGAAGAAAATATAGATGGCTATTCTGAAGGTATGAAAAAGTGGGATATAACTTCCCAAAGTAATGAATTCCAAACAATGGTTGGTAATATATCGGTTTTGATTGTTGGACCAAGAAGAAGTTTGGGATTTAATGCCAATCTTGACATGGAGAGTATGTCAATAGCTTTAGTGAATGAAAATGGCGTTGAGATAGATAGACAACGAGTTGAAAAAACAGATGGATCTTATGCAAGATTTCTAGAATTGTTTGAAAAGGCACGATTGAATTATTATAAGGTTGATGATGTCTTGGATAAAATTATAAGTGAGTTATAAAGAATTGTGTGTCGTTGAAATTTGTTGATACAAAAAATATTGTTAGTATACAATGGAAACTGTAAAAGTATTAAATATAGATATTCAGAACATTACTCGTCAGGAACTCTTGGAG
>ERZ1023619.34-NODE-34-length-41426-cov-16.254260_pt1 | contig 41426 bp, 32 predicted proteins | sample MGYA00380329_ERZ1023619 | MGnify/ENA primary metagenome ERZ1023619 (study PRJEB33179, sample SAMN07448976) | human gut metagenome | biome: Human-gut; feature: Human associated habitat; material: Faeces | host: Homo sapiens | place: India: Bhopal | collected...
GTTTTGTAGTTGCCATAATTTTACTTTTTTTAAATTATTAGTTAATAAATTATTTGAATGTTTTTTTCTCTAATGTTTTGTAGACCTTATTTGTGTCAAGACAAAGTTTGGTTTTTTCTGTTACTAAGGGCAAAGATAATAATTAAAAATAAAACACGAAACGCATTTAAGAAGTTTTAACGAGATATTGAATGTATTTAATCAATATCTCGTTGTTTAAGTCGTTTTCTACGCTTTTATTGCGAGTTTTTACCGATTTCTTATTCGTTTGCTGTTGTTTCTTTTCGATTACTTGAGCTTGCCCAACGCCTCCTTGATTCGGCGTATTGCCTCTACGATATTCTCATCGCTTGTGGCGTAACTCATACGGAAACAATCTGGGTCTCCGAAAGCGTCACCTCCCACTGTGGCCACGTGAGCCTCTTCCAAGAGATACATAGCCAGGTCTGTGGAATTGTTGATGGTACGGTCGCCTGTGCTCTTGCCAAAGAAGCAGCTGCATTTTGGGAAGAGATAGAAGGCTCCCTGTGGCATGTTCACCTCAAGACCTGGTACTTCTTTAGCCAACTTTACGATGAGGTTGCGACGGCGTTCGAAAGCTTGGCGCATGTTCTCTACGGCACTTTGGTCGAGTGTATAGGCTGCCTCGGCTGCTTTCTGGCTCACAGAACATGTGCCGCTGGTGTACTGTCCCTGCAGTTTGTTACATCCCTTGATGATCCACTCAGGACCTGCGAGGAATCCGATACGCCAACCAGTCATGGCATAAGCCTTTGATACACCGTTGGCAATGATGACCTGTTCCTTCATGTCAGGTTCCTGTGCGATGCTGTGGTGCTTGCCGATATAGTTGATGTGTTCGTAAATCTCATCAGCCAATACGAAAACTTCCTTGTGTCTTCTCAGTACATCAGCGAGTGCTGCCAACTCTTCCTTAGAATAGACGCTACCTGTAGGGTTGCTTGGTGAGCAGAGGATGAGCATCTTGGTCTTGGGAGTGATGGCTTGTTCCAACTGCTCGGCTGTCATTTTGAAGTCCTGGTCGAAACCTGCGTTTACGATGACAGGTACACCGCCAGCCAGTTTCACCATCTGTGGATAGCTTACCCAGTAAGGTGCAGGGATGATGACCTCATCACCAGGATTTACCAAGGCGAGTACTGCGTTGCAGACGCACTGCTTGCCGCCAGTACCTACGATTACCTCATTGGCAGTATAGTCAAGATTGTTCTCGTTTTTCAGTTTGGCAACAATTGCTTTTCTCAAGTCAGGGTATCCTGGAACAGGAGAGTAACGAGAGTAATTTTCGTCGATAGCCTTTTTGGCTGCCTCTTTGATGTTGTCAGGTGTGTTGAAATCGGGTTCTCCCACGCTCATGTTGATTACGTCGATTCCCTGAGCCTTCATTTCACTACTTTTCTGCGACATCGCCAGCGTTGCTGATGGTGCCAATCTGTTAAGACGATCTGATAATTGTGCCATAATTTATATCAATGTTTATAATTCGCTTGCAAAAGTAATCATTTTATTTCTTTTGCGGAAAGAAACATATTATTATTTAACTTTTTGTATCTAAATTGTTACATTCTGCCATGTTTAACCCAGGTGAAGCACATGTCCCATGCGGTCTCTCTTAGTTTTGAGGTATCGCTCATTGTATTTGTTGGGAGTGGTCTCGATGGCGATATTCTCTACGATTTCCAGTCCGTAGGCCTCCAGTCCGACACGTTTTACGGGGTTGTTTGTCATCAGGCGCATTTTGTGTACACCGAGATGGCGCAGCATCTGTGCTCCACAGCCATAGTCGCGCTCATCGGGTTTAAAGCCGAGGTGTGTGTTGGCGTCCACGGTGTCGTAGCCTTCTTCCTGAAGCTTATAGGCGGCAATCTTGTTCATCAGACCGATGCCTCTTCCTTCCTGCTGCATGTAGATGAGAACACCCTTGCCTTCTTTCTCGATCATCTCCATGGCTTTGTGAAGCTGCTGACCGCAGTCGCAACGCTTGCTTCCCAGGATGTCGCCGGTGGCGCAAGATGAGTGAACACGTACGAGGATAGGCTCGTCTTCTTTCCATTCTCCCTTGATGAGGGCCATGTGCTCCAGTCCGTTGCTTGCCTGGCGGAAAGGAATGAGATGGAAGTGACCGTATTCTGTAGGCAGGTCTACCTCTTCACCTATTTCTATCAGCGACTCTTTCTTGAGTCGGTATTCTATCATGTCTTTGATGGAGATGACTTTCAAACCCCATTCCTTAGCAAACTTCAGGAGTTGTGGCAGGCGGGCCATGGTGCCATCTTCGTTCATGATTTCCATCAGTGCGCCGGCAGGGTAGAGTCCCGCCATCTTGCAAAGGTCGATGGCGGCCTCGGTATGTCCGCTTCTGCGCAGCACTCCGTTGTCTTGTGCATATAGTGGGTTGATATGTCCTGGACGTCCAAAGGTCTTGGATGTGGAGTTGGGGTCGGCCAGGGCTTTGATGGTCTCAGCTCTGTCGTGTGCAGATACTCCAGTGCTGCATCCTTCGAGTTTGTCGATGGTGACGGTGAATGGAGTTCCAAGCATGGATGTGTTCTCTGAAACCTGGTGGGGCAGATCCAGCTCATCGCATCGGCTGATGGTGATAGGTGCGCAGAGCACGCCACGTGCATGCTTGAGCATGAAGTTTACCTTGTCTGCATCAATCTTCTCTGCTGCTATGATGAGGTCGCCCTCGTTTTCTCGGTCTTCATCGTCTACTACGATAACGAATTTTCCTTCTTTGAAGTCTTCTACGGCTTCTTCTATGCTATTCAATCTTACGTCTTCCATTTTCTAATTGATACCTTATTATATATATAGTTACATTTCTTTAGTTCTCATGATGATGTCGTTGTTCACCTGCGTCACCACTTTCAGGTCTCTGTACAGTCGCAGGCGGAAACTCCACATTCTAAGGTAGAGCACAGTGCCTAAAGGAACGATGAGGGCTGCCAGGATATTGAGCCATTTACGTTCGAATGGACGTGTGTGAGCCTTGGGCGAGAGTACGGGATACTGGTTGATGTTGTGCAGGATATATTTGTTCTTTGTATTCGACAAGTCTTCTATCACTGCTTCCAGTTCGTTGCTGATGCGCTCTATCTCATGATCGGGCTGATATTTGAAGAACACATTGATGAAGTTGGGCCATTTCTTGAGTCTGTGCTCCTTGTTGTATGCCTCGATATCTTCGTTGATGTGTTTCAGCTTGACGGCGTCCTCAGTGTATTCTGGGTCGTTGATGATGACCTCCTTGCCAAAGATATGTCGTTTGAGTCGTATTCCTAAAAGCTTGAATATAAACTCTTTGTACATATCTATGTTGAATACCGTCGAGTCGTTGGTTGCCTTATAGGTGACGAATACCGCTAAAGGTCCCAGTACGGCAGTGGCAAGTCCTTTTCCAAACCATATAGCCCAAATTCCGCTTCGGCTCATTCGGTATCCAGTGTTGTCGAGAATAAAGAAGGTGATGAAAACCAGCACCGAGATGATGACAGGGAATCCCAATCCTCCTTTTCGGATGATGGCACCCAGCGGTGCTCCGATGAAGAAGAAGATGAGGCACGACAACGCCAGCGTGAACTTGTTGATGGCCTCTATCTTGTGGTCTCTTATCAGTCGGTCGCCCACATTGGTGATCATACTCTTGAAGTCGAGGTCGTTCATGGCTTGCTGCACGTCGGATGAAGCGTAGTTTACTACCGACAGCCTGCGCTCTGTAGGCATCTTCTCGAACAGAGAGTCGATATTCACCTTTGTTGCAGCAGCTTTTTTCACAGCCTGTAGCGAGTCTTGCTTGCTCATGAATGGCTGGTGATAGTATCTTATTCTGGCATCAGCCAGGTACATTCTTCCTATCGAGTCGTACGACTGGTTGATGGAGTCGATGTCGTGTTCTATCTTGGCAAGACTCTTCGCCTTGGCATTGTTTGACAGCGAACTGGCATCGGTGAGGCTGAAGTCGTTGTCGAAGTCGAGCACGATTTTCTTCGAGATGAAGGTCTCTCTTCGGTAGGGCACTGCGGCGCTGTTGGCAAGTTCGCTGCTCTGCATGTTCTCAAACCATTCTCCGCTGTACAGGCTCAGTACGAGGTGTTTCTTCTCGGCCGTACTCTGCAGCATACCCGAGTCGGCGAGGATAATGGCGGCATCCTCATAGCTGTTGGTCATGCGATATATCATGATGCCGTACAACTTGCCCGTCTTGAGGTCTTTCTTCTGTACGTAGAGGTTGCAGTTGGGGATTCCGTCATAGAAGATTCCCTCAGGGATTTCCAACTCAGGACTCTTCTGTTTCATCGAGATGAGAAGCTGTGCCAGCTTCATGTTGGAGCTGGGCCCGATGTTGTTCTGAAAGTAGAACGAGCTGACCATCACAAGAACCGTGATGATGATGAGCGACCTGAAAGCCTGCATCAGCGAGATGCCTGCGGCCTTGATGGCTGTTAGCTCAGAACTTTCTCCCAGGTTGCCGAAGGTGATAAGCGAAGAGAGCAGAATGGCCAAAGGCAGGGCCTGTGGTACAAGCATGAGTCCCATGTACCAGAAGAACTGCGCCATGACTTCCACCGACAAACCTTTACCTATCAGTTCGTCGATGTATCTCCACAGGAACTGCATCATCAGCACAAACTGGCAGATGAAGAATGTTCCCACGAAAAGCAGTCCGAATTGCTTCGCGATGAATATATCTAATTTCTTGATTCTCATTTCAGCTTGCAAAAGTAACATAAAAAACTCAAAAATCATTCTTTTTTTGTTTTTTTATATATTAAAATCATGTTTGCCGCTACTCAGCATAAGTAGTCAACTGTGAATATGACTATAATAAATGTTCTTTTATAGTCATAAAAATCTATGTTCTAAACTTCAGGGCGGACGCATCTTGATGCGTCCGCCCTGCTACAAGAGTCAGAACAAATTCATAACTAAAAGAAAATATTCGACCTGTACGGATGGAATTACGCAGCACGCCCTGAAAGGGCAGAAGCTCTTAGCCCAGGGCAACGCCCTGGGTTATTATGCTTGCAAACTTGTCGCCCTGTAAGGGCAAAAGCTTTACTAATTGCAGCGATTTTTAAAGCTTTTGCCCTTACAGGGCGCCTTGCTGACTGCCCTTATACCCAGGGCGTTGCCCTGGGCTAAGAGCTTCTGCCCTTTCAGGGCGTTCCAACCATACAGGTCGAAAATATTGGGTAATTTCAACCGTACAGTTCGCAACATTTTCTGTGGTACTAAAGTAACTATTCATGGCTGTAGGGGGTGAAGAAGTGCATAAGCCTTGCAGACTTCATAGCTGCGTTTTTGGATGAGGATACTTGTTGAAAAATTCGTAACTGCTATATATATAATAAGGTGTAGTATCTTTCGGAAGAGTATAAAAAGCAAAAATATTACTTTTTTGCAAAATTCTTTCGAAATAATTTGCTCAGTTCAAAACTTTGTATTACCTTTGCACCCGCAAACAAGCAATGGTTTGCTCGGATGGCGGGATAGCTCAGTTGGTTAGAGCGTCGGATTCATAATCCGGAGGTCCCGGGATCGTAGCCCGGTCCCGCTACGAAGAAGCACTTGTGAACATTAGTTCTCAAGTGCTTTTTTCGTTTTTAGATAGTCAAAGAAAGAATAGGAAAGTCTTTCTGGTGGCTTTCTAATTGTTGCATGATAGTTTTGTGGAAATCTAAAAAAATGCAAAGATGCCTTTGTTTCTCAAAAATATTCGTATTTTTGCGGATGAAAACGAATATGACTTTATTTTAACTTAAGTGATATGACTACTAAATGGAACTTTCGTATAGGTTCTCTATACCTTATTATATTATGTAGCCTGCTCCTTTGCTCGTGTGGTAACAAGCCCAAGAAGTATGTTATCGGCGTTTCGCAATGCTCTATGGATACTTGGCGAGAGAAACTGAACAGCGAGTTGAGGACAGCCGAGTATCTCAATGACTCAGTAGAGGTGCGTCTGGCTTCTGCCGATGACGACAATGACAGTCAGCTGTCGCAGATCAATTACTTTATCGACCAGGGTGTCAGTCTGCTCATCGTTTCTCCCAATCAGGTGAATGCCATTTCGCCTGCCCTCGAAAGAGCACAGCAGAAGGGCATTCCTGTGATTCTTGTCGACCGTAAGACGCAATCGAAGAAGTATACTGCTTTTATCGGTTGTGACAACTATCTGTTGGGTAAATTGGTTGGCGATTATATCGCCCAGCGCCTGAATGGAAAGGGACGTATAGTAGAAATACGTGGTCTTGACGATTCTTCTCCTGCCATCGACCGCCATCGCGGTTTTGTTGATGCTTTGAATGCCTATCCCGATTTGCAGATTGTGGCTTCCGAATCGGGTGACTGGAAGGAGCAGAGCGGTTCGGAGGTGATGAAACGAGTATTGTCCAAGACACAGGACTTCGATTATGTGTTTGCGCAGAACGACCGCATGGCTTATGGTGCCTATAAAGTAGCCTGTGAGCATGGCTTGCAGGACAAATGTCGTTTTGTGGGCGTAGACGGTTTGGCAGGTAAGCATGGCGGACTTGAGTTGGTAAGACAAGGAGTGTTGGAGGCTTCCATGCTTTATCCTACTAAGGGCGACGAGGTGATAGCTCTGGCTATGAAGATCTTGCGTCATGAGCCATTTGCCCGCGACAACTATCTGCCCACATCGATTGTAACCCGGAATAATGCCGAACTGATTCTGATGGAGGCGAAGGACAGCGAGCAGCAGCGCAGCAGTCTTGACATGCTGCACCGGAAGGTTTCTCAATACAACTCCGCCTATCATGTGCAGCGGTTCTTTACCTTGGGACTTGTTCTGTTGGTAGTGCTCATCGTAGTAGTGGCAATTTATATGTTCCGCAGCTATCTTGTCAAGACCCGTCTTAACGAACAGCTTGCCCAGAGCAATGACGAGTTGAAGCGACTCAACGAGGAGGTGCTCGAACTGACACATTCGCGACTGGTGTTCTTCACCAATATCAGTCATGAACTCCGTACACCTTTGACGCTTATTGCCGACCCTGTGGAGATGTTGCTCGACGACCGTTCCATCAAGGGTAGGAGCAGGGAACTTTTGCAGATGGTGCAGCGCAATGCTCTGTCGTTGCAGCAGTTGGTAGGTTCTATACTCGACTTCCGTAAGATACAGAACGGCAAAATGGAACTGAGTTTGAGCCGTTTCGATTTGCCAGAGGCCTTGCAGCAATGGACGGGCGACTTTGCCATGACGGCACAGCGTAAGAAGATACAGTTGCATTTGGACACCTCGCATTTCTCTTCTGCCGATGTCGTTGCCGACAAGGAGAAACTCGCCCGTATAGTCTTCAATCTTCTGAGCAATGCCTTGAAGTACACCCCTGCAGGTGGCTTTATTCATGTGTCTTTGGCGGATGAGGGAGAACGGCTCCGCATAGAGGTGAAGGATTCGGGTAAAGGTATCGACAAGGAAGAACTCACCAAGGTGTTCGAGCGCTTTTTCCAGGCCAAGGGTGCGGCGAGTGGTACGGGCATCGGACTGGCTTTGGTCAAGTCGTTCGTAGAGTTGCATCATGGTGAGGTGAGGGTAGAGAGTGAACCAGGAAAAGGCACTTGCTTTATCGTCCTGCTGCCCCGACAGCAAGAAGGTTTTGTGGAAGAACCACAGTCGGAAGCTGCCGATAAGTCCTCTTCTTTCAGCGATGACGGTTCGTTGCAGTATATCGACGACGGAGAACGTCATGGCGGCAAATTGCAGCAAATTATCAGCGAGCATGGCGAAAAGCCCACCATACTGATCATAGACGACAATAACGACATCCGACAATATGAGCGAACCCTCTTGCAGGACTATTATTTTGTGCTCGAGGCATCTGATGGTAGGGAGGGACTTGAGATAGCCCGCAAGGAAGTGCCCGATCTGGTGATATGCGATGTGATGATGCCAGTCATGGATGGACTGGAGTTTACGCAGCAGTTGAAGACCAATACCGCCACCTCGCACATTCCAGTCATCATGCTCACAGCAAAGAATCTGGAAGAGCATCGTGCAGAAGGTTATGAGCAGGGAGCCGACTCTTACATCACCAAGCCTTTCCATAGCAAGGTGCTTCTGGCTCGTGTGGAAAATCTGTTGCACCAGCGTGCCCATCTGCGTCAGCTCTTTGCACAGGGTGCTGCCGAAGGAAAAGAAACAGAGGAGGTGTCCAGACTGGACGACCGTGACAAGGCTTTTGTCAAGCAGTTGCACGACATCATCAAGTCGCACATGGGTAACAGCGATTTTGGTGTCGAGGATATCGGAGCCGAGATAGGACTGAGCCGTGTGCAGCTTTATCGTAAGGTGAAGGCCATCACCGGCTCGTCGGTAGTCGACCTTTTGCGCAAGGCTCGTCTTGCCAAGGCCCGTCGTCTGCTCGAAGCCAACAGCATGAACATCTCTGAGGTGGCTTACGAGGTGGGTTTCTCTTCACCTTCTTATTTCACCAAGTGTTTCAAGGATGAGTATGGAATGTTGCCTGGTGATGTGACAAATGGTTAACTGACAGTTGTCTTTCGTCCGGTTGTGATGCCGGAATATGTTGTAAATCGTTCATAGAATGGTAATCATGTTGTGTCAGAACATTTTCCTTTTTTCAAGATTTCTTTTTTCTTAGAATGATGAGAACCACACCTGCCAGGATGAGCAGGATGCCGATGCCCAAGCGCAACGAGAATGCCTCGCCAAAGATAAGCACACCGATACATACAGCTGTTACAGGTTCGAGAGCCCCCATGATGGCGGAAGGGGTGGAGCCTATCAGGTTGATCGAAATCGTCATGAAGAAGAGCGAGAGCACCGTAGGCAGAAGAGCCAACTGCAGGGCGCACCCCCATTGCATAGGAGTGTGGAGCATCTGCAGGCTGTTGCCCGACAACCACGAGAACACCAATATCGCTATGAAGCAGAATACCAAAATCCAGAAGGTGAACTTCAGGCTCGACATGGTAGTCTGCCATTGGTTGACGGCAATGATGTAGATGGAGTAGAGTAATGATGATGCCATGACCAAGGCAAAACCAGCCGTGCTGAGTTTGGTGTCACCGTCACCCTGGTAGAGCATTCCTACACCTGCTACGGCAAGCAGGATGGCCATCGATGTGCTCCATGTCACCTTCTCATGGAAGAAAGCCGTCATCAGCAAGGCTGTCATGATGGGGTAGACGAAGAGCAGGGTGCTCGCGATGCCTGCTGCCATGTAATGAAAGCTCACGTAAAGGGTGATGGACGACAGGGCGAAGAAGGTGCCCAAGAGTGCAAACTTGATGGCGTGTCCCCATTTGATGGCGAAACTCTCTTTGCGTATCAGCATGACAAGAGCGAACATCAGAACTGCCAGACCATACCGATAGCTGAGTACCGTACCCGAGTTGAATCCGTCTTCATACAGCTTGAGGGTTCCTAAAGGATTCGTACCATAACAGACTGCAGCCACTACGGCAGCTGAAAAACCTTTCAATGTGTTGTTGCCAGAAGGTTGTTGTTCCATTTCTTTTTGTGTTGTTTTACTATTTTTTTTCTCCAGCTCCACTCTGTTGGCGAGTGTGAGGTATTATCCGATTTATTTCGGGCTGCAAAAGTACATCTTTTATTCGAGAAAAGAGAAAAAATAGCAAAAGAAATGGTTGCTTTTGTCACTTTTTCGAAAATAAATTGTACCTTTGCGGATAAGTAGCGAGTTTCTCCTACGCAAACCTTGAATACATTCAAAATAACCAAACAACATAAAACAAAATGGAACAGATCAAGAACGAGCAGCTCACAGTAGAGATTTCATCTCTTGGAGCAGAACTTCAGAGCATCAAGGATGCTCAAGGTAACGAATATCTTTGGGACGGCGACGAGCAGTACTGGAATCGCCATTCTCCTATACTTTTCCCTATTGTGTGCGGCTTGTGGAAGGATACATACCGTATCGACGGCAAGGAGTATCAGTTGGGACGCCATGGCTTTGCCCGTGATACAGAGTTTCAGCTCATCAGCAAGGGCGAAGACCGAATCACCTACGCCCTGACCGACAGCGAGGCCACACTCAAGGACTATCCTTATCACTTCAACTTAGCCATCACTTATCGTCTGGAGGGTAAGAAACTGCATGTAATCTGGCATGTTGCCAATACCGACGACAAGCAAATCTTCTTCCAGATTGGCGGTCATCCCGCTTTCCTCGTTCCTGGTGCCGAAAAGGGTAAGGAACTGAAGGGACAGTTGAAGTTCGACAACCCTGAGCCAGAGCGCCTCTATGGCAATGTGGGCGGTTGCGTGGTAGAGGGCTATCACAAGGTGCCTACCGAGAATGGTGTTTGGACATTTACCGAGGACAGCTTTGCTGACGATGCCGTCATCTTCGACCGCAGTCAGCTTAAGAAGATCACTCTTCTCGACAAGGCAGGTCAGCCTCACCTCTCACTCGACATCAAGACTCCTGCTGTTGGTATCTGGAGTCCTACAGGCAAGCATGCTCCATTCGTGTGCATCGAACCTTGGTATGGTCTTCACGACTGGGCAGAGTACGACGGCGAGTTCAAGGACAAGTATCTCATGAACAGCCTGCAGCCAGGTGCCAGCTTCATGAGCGAGTATACCATTACGATAGAGAAATAAACTCAACCCAGCGATTTTTCAATACGTAACACATATTTTATTTTTGACACGATGAAAGAAGAAATGAATCTCCCCGAGAATGCCTTCCGCGAGTTGAAGGACGGTGAGCAGTATCAGCCCCTGATGGGTCCCGACAAGGCTTATCCTGAGGTCAATGCATGGTCGGTAACCTGGGGTATTGTGATGGCTGTCATCTTTTCGGCGGCAGCAGCCTATCTTGGACTGAAGGTAGGACAGGTGTTCGAGGCTGCTATCCCTATCGCTATTATTGCCGTAGGTGTGAGCACAGCCACTAAGCGCAACAAGGCCTTGGGCGAGAATGTGATCATACAGAGTATCGGAGCCTGTTCGGGTGCCGTGGTGGCGGGAGCCATCTTCACCCTGCCAGCCATCTATATCCTGCAGGCCAAGTATCCCGAGATGACCACTTCGTTTATGAAGATATTCTTGGCTTCTGCCCTCGGAGGAGTCCTGGGCATCCTGTTCCTCATACCTTTCCGCAAGTACTTTGTGAGCGACATGCATGGCAAGTATCCTTTCCCTGAGGCCACAGCCACCACACAGGTGCTTGTCAGCGGAGCCAAGGGTGGCGATCAGGCCAAGCCCTTGCTCATAGCAGGACTGGTGGGAGGTTTGTACGACTTCATCGTGGCAAGCTTCGGATGGTGGAACGAGAACTTCACAAGCCGCGTCATCGGATGGGGCTGCGACCTTGCCGACAAGGCAAAGCTTGTGTTCAAGGTGAATACGGGTGCTGCCGTGCTCGGTCTGGGCTACATCGTGGGTCTCAAGTATGCCCTCTATATCTGTTTTGGCTCATTGGCTGTATGGTGGCTCATCGTTCCTGGTATGAGTCTGCTTTTCCACGATCAGGTGCTCAATGCCTGGGATCCTTCCATTACATCAACCGTAGGAGCCATGTCTCCTGAGGAGATCTTCCGTGCCTATGCCCGCAGCATCGGTATCGGTGGTATTGCCATGGCTGGTATCATTGGTATCATCAAGAGCTGGGGCATCATCAAGGGAGCTGTCGGTTTGGCAGCCAAGGAGCTGAAAGGAAAGAGTGGGGTCGATGCGGAGGTGAAGCGTACTCAGCGCGACATCTCGTTCAAGATCATCGGCGTCGGTTCGCTGGTCTGCATTCTTGTCACCTTCCTTTTCTTCTGGTTTGGTGTGATGGATGGCAACTTGCTCTTTGCCGTTATCGCCATTCTGCTGGTAGCCGTTATTGCTTTCCTCTTTACTACTGTTGCCGCCAATGCCATCGCTATCGTGGGCAGTAATCCTGTCTCGGGCATGACGTTGATGACCCTCATCTTTGCCTCTGTGGTGATGGTCGCAGTCGGTTTGAAAGGTCCTGGCGGTATGTTGGCAGCTCTCATCATGGGTGGTGTGGTGTGTACGGCGCTTTCTGTGGCAGGTTCGTTCATTACCGACTTGAAGATAGGTTATTGGTTGGGTACTACTCCCAAGAAGCAGGAGAGCTGGAAGTTCCTTGGCACCTTGGTGAGTGCAGCTACTGTAGGCGGTGTGATGATGCTCTTGAACGAGACTTATGGTTTCGCTTCAGGCTCATTGGCAGCACCTCAGGCCAATGCCATGGCAGCAGTTATCGACCCGCTGATGAATGGAGTGGGAGCACCATGGGTGCTTTATGGCATCGGAGCCTTGTTGGCCATCGTGCTTACCTATTTCAAGATTCCTGCCTTGGCTTTTGCCTTGGGTATGTTTATCCCTCTCGAACTCAATGTGCCTCTTGTTGTCGGTGGAGCCATCAACTGGTGGATCACTTCCCGTTCTAAGGACGCTCAGGTAAACAAGGAGCGTGGCGAGAAGGGTACACTCATTGCCAGTGGTTTCATTGCCGGTGGTGCCTTGATGGGTGTGGTGAGTGCGCTGCTCAAGTTCGGTGGCATCGAGGTGAGTGTTGCTGACAGTTGGTGGACCAATCCTTTGTCTGAGGTCTGCTCGCTCATTGCTTATGCCCTCCTCATTACCTATTTCGTGAAGGCTACGAAGAAATAAAGGTTATATATATAATAATGTATAAACAACTTATGAAGAAAACAATCTTTTCATTGCTCTTGCTTGCCGTATGCAGCTTAGGAGCAACGGCACAGAGTGCCGACGACCTTGATGCCAAGTACACACAGGGTCTACTCAAAGTGGGAACTCAGGCTCCCGACTTTGTACTCAAGAAAGCCAAAGCCGACCAGCCTGCTCTTTCTTTGTCTTCTTACAGCACCCATCAGGAAGGCACATTGTTGCGTCCTGGCTGTTGGGTAGTGCTCGACTTCTGGGCAACCTGGTGTCCCGACTGTCGCAAGGAGATTCCTGAGGTGAAGAATATCTATAAGAAATATCGCAACATGGTGAAACTCATCGGCGTGTCCTTCGACACCGACAAGGAGAAGTTGAAGGCGTTCCGCGCTGAGAATGAGATTAAGTGGAGCATGTTCTGCGAGTACAAGAAGTGGAAGGAAACCAGCATCTCCAAGGCCTACAACATCCAGTGGATTCCTACCATGTATCTCATCGACCCTGAGGGCAAGGTGGCATATACCACAGTAGTGGCAGCCAACATGGAGAAGAAGCTTGCCGAGCTTGTAGCTGCGGGCAAGATGACTCCCTATATTCAGCCGGCAGAGTATCCCGGTGGAATGAAAGCCTTGAGTAAGGCTATCTCTGAAGAGCTCCAGTTCCCAGAGGTGGCAAAGAAGTATCATGCCACTGCCAAGGTGAAGCTTTCTTTCATCGTCGACGAGGAAGGCAATTTGTCGGATATCACCGTGAAGGAATATCAGGGTCAGCCTCTCTCGGGTGCAGCCTTCTCTAAGTTGAGTCCTTCCGAGCAGAAAGACGTTGAGATACAGGTCAAGACCGTGCTTTCTGTGGAAGCCATCCGTACCATAACAGCCATTGGCAGTCGCACCAAGTGGAATCCTGGTTCGGAGCGAGGCAAGGTGATGAGTACCAAGTTCTCTCAGACCATCAATTTCAAGCGCTGATTTCATTCTTTAATCGTACTAAGTTGTCTTTTAGCGCTGTTAAAGCATAAAAAACTGAAAAAATATTTGGAGATTTCAAATAATCGTCCTATCTTTGCATCCCAATAGTTACGAATGAGTGGCTATTGGGATGTTTGTATCTTCCCATCATGAAAGAAGCAAGCAGATTCGGGGTTGACTGGATTTGACGGCGAGATGAGATGGTACGTAAGCACGCGGAGGCTCGTTGGCTACCTCCTAAATCTTAGTGAACAAACAATTAATTGGCGAAAATAACTACGCTCTCGCTGCCTAATCGAAGTACAGTAGATTGGCTTTATTCCGTCACAAGGTGATGGAACGGGACATCGCTCAACGGATGTGGTTCCGAATCTTGTTGGTCAGGCGGTGCAGGTAAATCGGAAATAGCTCTTGCAGGCCTCGTTGCAAGTGTGAAATTTTAGAGGATAAGGGCATGGTTGGTGGTCCAGGTCTTGCCATGTCACGAAAACCAAAGGCTGGAATAAGCGTGTAGAAAGCGTATGGTTTCCTTGTGCGGACGAGGGTTCGAATCCCTCCAGCTCCACTCCTTATACAATAAAGAGGGTGCGTCACAGACTTATGACACACCCTCTTTTTCTTTATTTATGTAGGCAAAGTTAAGACTTTTCTTTGAAAAAACAAATTATTTCTTCTTAGTAATATAGAAAAATTAAGCAGAAAATATGGGATTATTCTTTTTTTTGTGGTAAAGTTTACATCGTGATGTTTTTTTTGTATCTATAAGATTTCATATCAGATACTTTTTGGATTTACCGTTGAGTATGTGCTCATACGAAAAAAGTTTTTTATGAAAAAAAGTATCAAAGTATCATTCTTTGGAAGAACGTAGAGGTAAATAACTGATATATAATAAGATAGAAGAATGATACATTTCGGATTATCTTACAAGAAGTATCATAGAAGTATCATTAATCTGATAGAAGTATCATAAAAAAACGTCATCTAAGTATCACAAAATCGTCATGAGACATTATGCATAAAAGTAAAGCCGCCGATCTGCAAGGAGTGCCCAAGAATCGCCTGACTTTTGGGCACTCTGTGAACACCGCACGGGCAATCAATGCCCATCGCTTGTTCTGTTTATGCCCGTCGCTTGTTCAGTCGATGCCCGTCGCTTGTTCACTGAGTGCCCATTTGACGGGCAAGACAGACCACCTGATGGTCTCTTACAGAACGGCTTATGTGATTTTATTCCTAATCCAGCTTGTCAATCTTTCTTCTTATTCATAGTTTGTATTAGCATTCTTTACATACAGGAAGAGTAGGTGCTAAAGTTTTTCGAACTGTATGGTTGGAATTACCCAATACGCCCTGAACCAACGGCACCGGCCGAAGGGAATTGAAAATCGGTGGCCGAAGGGTAAGGCAAAGGGCAGAAACTCATAGAAGTAGCACGCCCTTTACCTTTCCGCTACGCGCCGGTGACCGTTTGTTCAGGGCGTGTGGGCTCAAAACTGGAATAGAAGACACTTCTTTTTTAGTCTTTTAAATCGACTCAAAGCCGAATTTAATGATGTTTCTTGTGACTTATGATACTTCTATGATACTTCTATGATACTTCCTGTAAAATAAACGAAAAAGTATCATTCTTGTATTGTGCAGTGTATCAGATGTTTATAAGGATATCGTACTAAATAATGATACTATGATACATTTTTCCGTAAAAAACACTTATGCGCAAGCAATTATTTTCAATTCATCTTTTCATGTTAAACAGAATTGGTCCCCCCCTCATCTATCCCTTGAAATCCCCTGTGTTTATCGGCGGTTCAGGGGATGAATGGCTCAAATCCACCCTTCATCATCCTTCAATTATGCAAGGTATAAACGCGGAGCCGCTTACCAAATCGGGTAAACGGAACTCTGTATGGCTCTCATGTTAGAGTGAATCATTTTGTTTTTGATGAGATTAGGAGAACTGTTTTTGCGTAATTTGCAGATAACTTGAAGGTTTCTTGCTGTTTTTTTTGTGTTTTCAAGAAAATAGCTTATTTTTGCATCACAATTCAGTTATACGTTTTAAAAGGAGATGGATATGAAACGGATAGAAGAACGATATATTAGCTTGCTTACCGATTTCGGTTTTAAGCGTATTTTTGGAACAAAGCCTAACAAGGATTTGCTCATCAATTTCTTGAATTCTCTGTTTGATGGTTTTCAGGTCATCAAGGATGTGAAGTACTTGAATAGTGAGCACGTTGGTGATGTCTTTGCCGAGCGCAAGGCCATCTTTGATGTATATTGCGAAAATGAACGTGGTGAAAAGTTCATCGTTGAGATGCAGAATGCTTATCAGAAGTACTTCAAGGATCGTTCTTTGTTCTATTCTACTTTTCCTATCCGTGAACAGGCTCCAAAGGGGGCAGAATGGAACTTTCAACTTGAACATGTATATACTGTTGCTCTGCTGAACTTCGACTTGGAAGAAGAGGCATTTGACAAGAATGATATCAATCATGATGTAGGCTTGCTTGACAAGAAGACTCTTAAGGTTTTTAATGACAAACTTTCTTTCAAGTATGTTGAGATAGCGAAGTTCAATAAGACAGAGGAGGAACTTGACACGCTTTATGATAAGTGGTTGTATGTGTTGAAAAACCTTTCCCGATTGGATGAGCGTCCTTCAGCCTTGAAAGAGAAAGTGTTTACTAAACTCTTTGAGGAGGCCGAGATTGCGAAGTTCACTCCAACAGAGTTGAAAGAATATGAGGATAGTTTGAAGGCTTATCGTGATGTCAAGAACTCTATAGATACGGCTTTGGAAAAGGGACGTGAGGAAGGTATGGCGAAAGGTTTGGCTAAAGGTATGGAAAAAGAAAAGATAGCCACAGCCCGCCGCCTTCTGTCAATGGGTCTTTCTGAAGAGCAAGTATCAACAGCCACCGAACTTCCGCTGGAGAAAATCCAGAAATTGAGAAAATAAGTCTGAATCTGGCTGAACTTTCTGGAAAACAATATAAAAATGAGGAATTCAAGTTTCTCAAGTAAGCCCCACACGCCCAGAACCAACGGTCACCGGCGCGTAGCGGAATTGAAAATCGCTGGCCGAAGGGTAAAGCAAAGGTAAAGGGAAGAAGCTCTTAGCCCAGGGCAACGCCCTGGGTTATCATGTTCGCAAACTTGGCGCCCTGTTACTATACCCAGGGCGCTGCCCTGGGCTAAGAGCTTCTGCCCCTTCAGGCGTGTGGGGCAAAACTTACGAAATTTTGGTGGTGCAAAGTTACGTATTACAGAAACTTCAGTCAAGAGCCCACTTGAAAAAGACGAAAATCGTATTTTTTGTCTTTGCAACTTATTGATAATCAAGCCTTGAAATTCAAATTGAATCCCAAGGCTTTTTGTTTCTTATTCTCTGGTAGGGCTGTTGATGGGGTATCAAATAGTCCTGTCTGTATTATTATTTGATAACCACCTTCTTGTTGTTGATGATGTAGATGCCATTGCTCAGGTGCAGTTCGCTCATTGAAGAGGCTGTTGCAATCTGGTTGCCTTGCAGGCTGTAAACCTTCACACCCTTGTTGCCGAATGATGTTGTGATGCTCTCAATACCAGCTAACTCACCATCGGTGTAGCCTAAAGAGAGAGTCTTTGCTTCGTAACCTTCTGGCAACTCCAAGTAGGCACCGAAAGCATTGGTTGTAGCTTCGGCATCACCTTTCTTGAAGGTGCAGTCGGAAGCAAGGTTATATTTACCTTCTACGTTGCCTGGGGTATAGGTTCCTACGAATGTTGTGCCAAGGCCATTGTTTGTGTTGACCACACCCTTGTCGGTGAAGGTGAACTCGGTGACAGCTTCGTTGTAGTTAGCGACGAATGGAACGTTGGCTTCAATATGATCTGCTTTCTCGAAAGTAACGACCGAGTTATTGTCTTCTTTGTCTACGATTTCCTTATATGTTGCGATGCTTGCTGCCTTCATATCATCCTTGCTTACCCAGAAAGGCAGGCACATAGTGTTGTAGCCAGCGTTTACAGAGCGTTTTAGGGTTACATTTGCTGCCTGGAAATCTTCATTGACCATGAAAGACTTGGTGTCGTCGAGTACGAGTTTAGCGCATTTTCCGTCTTTCACCACGTTGTCAGCCTCGTAAGCTTCATCAGCATATACGAGAATATTGCTGTTGTCGCCTCGCATAGCATTAATATCAGCATCCTTTACGATGCAGCCTCGCATGATAATATTGGCAGGCTTGCCGGAAAGTTTTGTTGCCAATGTGGCAAAGTCGTTGTATTCAACCTTTTGCCATTCGCCGTCAACATTCTGACATTCTCCCTTCATCCAAGTACCCTCCAGATTGATAACTCCCTCAAGCGAGTTGGGTTCTATCTTTGAGAGCAGCTGACCATTCACCGTAGTAGCTGGCTCTATCTGAATATTGTCGATATAAACTTCCTGTTCTCCCACTACATCACCAGTCTGGGCTGTGATGGTCATAAGGCCAGGATTGTCGAAGCTGCCGTTGTTGGTATAATCGAATATTACTTTCTGCCATTTTCCTGCCTCACTGTAATAAGATGCTACTTTCTTCCAGTAACCCTCTGAGCCATCAGTAGGGTCGGAGAGTTCTATCTGTATGTTTTCTGCTTGCGATTTCTTAATCATCAGAGAAACACGGGTGCTTCCCTGTAAAGAGGGAGTCATCCACTCGCGGAAAGGCAGTTTCACAACCTTCTTGTCGTTGGTCATCACAAACTTCAGACAATTCTTAGAAGTGTTGATGCCGTCCCTCTCTGGGTTAGCTACCACTTCGGGACTACCATCATCCCAAAAACCGCCTTTGGTTCCCAATTCTTTGTCTTCACCATTCCAAAGAGTGGTTTGTGCGAATGTTGCTACCGATGCCATGATGGCAACACATAGGGTAAATACTTTTTTCATTTTTGAATCTTTTAGTTTAACAATGTTCAGGTTTATTATTAAGAGAAGAGGAATATTGTTTTTTTGCTTTCCTCTAACTCTCAGCTTTTAGTTTTTTACGATAATGCAAATGTACGATATTAAAGAAAAATTCAACACAAAAAATCGTTCTCTCTTTGAAAGATATGTTTCTTGCAATCATTTCATCCTATTTTGAAATGATATTTACTTAACTTTCTTGCAGTGTAAGTTGAGGGCGTTATGCGTCCTGTTACACTTATGACGAACCCTCACCTTCTGTCGTTATTGTTAAGTCTCAATAAAGCGCTTTAATCGTATCTGCCCATGACTTTGGGCATCTTTGCCCATAACGATGGGCAAAGATGTTCATCGTTATGGGTAAACTTGCCCATCGTAGTGGGCAAGTTGTATAGTTGTACGTCATCACTCATCATCATCGTCATCTTTCTCGTGTGTATTTGAAGAAACGAAAAAAGAGGAGATATGTGTCTCCTCTTTTTTGAATCCATCATACTGTCTTATATCTGCCAGTATAAATTCGATTTCTTATCTTCTTCGTCATCGTCTGCCCACAAATCAACGTCGTGGGGTTTGGATTGAAACTCTCCATTGTATTCTCCTTCCACAATTTCTACCTTGATAGGTTCCGATCCTGCCAGCATCGTAGCTGTGGCACAATGACATATAGTGATAGCGGGGCTTATGTATGTTTGCTTTTTCATTTGATGATAACTTTTTTGTTGTTGATAATGTAGATACCATTGTTCAGGTGCAGTTCGCTCATAGAAGAGGCTGTTGCAATTAGGTTGCCTTGCAGGCTGTAAACCTTTACACCCTTGTTGCCGAATGATGCTGTGGTGCTCTCAATGCCTGTAGATTCACCATCAATGAAATCTAAAGAGAGAGTTTTAGCTCCGTTGCCTTCTGGCAACTCTAAGAAGGCACGAAAAGCTTTGGTTGTTGCACTAACGCCACCTTTTTGGAAAGTGTTGTTGGCTGTAATACCATATTTACCTTTTGCGCTGCCTGGGGTATAGGTTCCTACGAATGTAGAGCCAAGACCATTCTTTGTATTGACCACACCCTTGTTAGTGAAGGTGAAGTCGGTGACAGCCTCGTTGTAGTTGGCGATGAATGGAACATTGGCATCAACATGATCAACTTTCTCAAATGTAACGACTGACTTATTTCCCGCCTGATTGTCTTCGATAGCTTTAAATTTAGCAATGTATTCGGCATTCATATCCTCCTTGCTTACCCAGAAGGGCAGACACATGGTATTGTTGCCAAACTTTACAGGGCGTTTTAGAGTTACTTTTTCTGCATTGAAATCTTCATTTACCATGTAAGACTTATTCTCATCAAGTACGAGATTGGCGCATACAAGTGGTTTTTCCTTGTTGTCAGTCTTGTAGATAACGTTGTCGGCCACGTAAGCTTCATCTGCATACACGAGAATATTGTTATTTTTGTCACCTCGCATAGCGTTAATATCAGCATCCTTTACGATGCAGCCTCGCATGTCAATATTGGCTGGCTTGCCGGAAAGTTTTGTTGCCAATGTGATAAAGTCGTTGTATTCAACCTTTTGCAAATTGTTGTCGTTAGCATTCTGACATTCTCCCTTCATCCAGGCTCCCTCCAGCTTGATAACTCCCTCAAGCGAGTTGGCTCCTATCTCTGATAGTAGCTTGCCGTTTACTTTCGGTGCTGGCTCTATGACGATATCGTCGATATATACTTCTTGTTGTCCTTCTACATTACCAGTCTGGGCAGTGATGGTCATAACTCCAGGATAGTCGAAGTCACCATTAGTAGAGAAGTCGAAAACTACTTTTTGCCATTCATTATTTCCTCCATACCTGGTAACCACTTTCTTCCAGTAGCCAGCAGAACCATCAATAGGGTCGGAGAGTTCTATCATTATGTCTCCTGCCTGCGACTTCTTGATCATCAAAGACACGCGCTTACTGTTTTCACCCTTTAAAGAAGGCTTCGTCCATTCGCGGAAAGGCAGTTTCACAACCTTCTTGTCGTTGGTCATCACAAACTTCAGACAATTCTTAGAAGTGTTGATGCCGTCCCTCTCTGGGTTAGCTACCACTTCGGGACTACCATCATCCCAAAAACCGCCTTTGGTTCCCAATTCTTTGTCTTCACCATTCCAAAGAGTGGTTTGTGCGAATGTTGCTACCGATGCCATGATGGCAACACATAGGGTAAATACTTTTTTCATTTTTGAATCTTTTAGTTTAACAATGTTCAGGTTTATTATTAAGAGAAGAGGAATATTGTTTTTTTGCTTTCCTCTAACTCTCAGCTTTTAGTTTTTTTTATGATAATGCAAATGTACGATATTAAAGAAAAATTCAACACCAAAAATCGTTCTCTCTTTGAAAGATATGTTTCGTGCAATCATTTCGTTCTATTTTGAAATGAAATTTACTGAACTTAATCTTTGTATGTACGGAAGTTATAGAAGATAAAGGAGTTAAGATGTATAGAAGTGTATCGCGCGTACCTTATTATATATACTCTTTTACTTTTTCAGCTTCCGTATATGAGGATACTAAAGTATATTTATACGGTATATTTATTCCATAATTGCCAAAAATCGGGCATCCAACTGGGAAATAGAATCCACCTAACTGGGAAATAAAAATTTCCTAACTGGGAAAAAATATTTTCATAGTTAACTCTTGTCCAGTAACGAATATATATGCATAAGGGTGAAAACTACATTTCTCGCTCTTTCCGACATGGCAGAAGGTAAAAAGTCATCTGGTCTTGTAGCGGCAATAGATAAGTCCTTTTTGTCTTCAAAGATGACTGCGTGCAGGAATCATTTTCTTCAAAAAATAGTTCCAAAGATGAGAAAAATGTTTCTTGTAACATATTTAGCATGTAATGAACGAATATTGCGTGGAAGAATAAGATATGTTTGATAAATTTGCAATCGAAAATACCAATAACGCATTTAAAAACAAAACCCAATAACAAAGTAATGAGAACAATCAGAAAAACTGTGTTGAGCATGATGCTCCTGTTGGCTGGTATGACAGCCTCAGCCCAGGAAACTCAATTCCTGAGTAACAACCATTGCCTCTATCGTATTCACCAGAGTGAGAAATATCTCCTGATACCTGTTCAGGAGAGTGCCGAACTGAGTCATGTCAAGGTGATAGCCAACAACCAGCAGTTGAAGACTTTTAATGTCCGCCTTGCCAATACGCACGTAGATTATTACGTGCCTCTCGACTTGGAGGCTTACAAGAGCCAGAAGGGACTGATGCTCGATATTCATGTCGACGGACAGGCTCGTAACGATGGCGGTATTGCCAACTTCGGATGCTGGAAGGGAATGAAGTTCTCCGACAGCTTCGACATGAAGAACCGTGAGCAGTATCGTCCTCTCTATCATCATACTCCTGCCTATGGCTGGATGAACGACCCTAATGGTATGTTCTATAAGGATGGCGTGTGGCACCTTTATTTCCAGTACAATCCCTATGGATCGCAGTGGGAAAATATGACATGGGGACATTCTACCTCTACCGATTTGGTAAATTGGAAGTTTGAGGGTGAAGCTATCGAGCCAGATGTGATAGGAACGATATTCAGCGGCTCTGCTGTTGTCGACAAGAAGAATACCGCTGGTTTCGGCGAGGGTGCTGTCGTAGCTCTCTATACCTCGGCTGGTGAGAACCAGACCCAGAGCATGGCCTACAGTACTGACAACGGAAAGACCTTCACCAAGTATGAGGGCAACCCTATCATCACAAGCAACGTGCCCGACTTCCGCGATCCTCACATGTTCTGGAACGAGGATATCAAGAAGTGGAACATGATTCTTGCTGCCGGTCAGCAGATGAACATCTATTCTTCTGACAACCTGAAAGACTGGACTTACGAGAGCTCTTTCGGTGCAGAGTACGGCAATCATGGCGGTGTGTGGGAATGCCCAGACCTGATGAAATTGAAGGTTCGCGGCACCGACAAGGAGAAGTGGATGCTTCTCTGCAACATCAATCCTGGTGGTCCTTTCGGCGGTTCTGCCACACAATACTTCATTGGTGAGTTCGACGGACACAAGTTTACTTGCGAGAGCAAGCCCGAGGTCACCAAGTGGATGGACTATGGCAAGGATCATTATGCCACCGTCACTTTCGACAATGCTCCCGACGGACGCCGTGTGGCAATAGCATGGATGAGCAACTGGCAGTACGCCAATCAGGTTCCTACCCAGCAGTACCGTTCTGCCAATTCTATAGCCCGCGATTTAGGACTCTTCGAGTACAAGGGCGAGACCTATTGCAGTGTGACTCCTTCTCCCGAGATGACAGCTGCACGCAGCAAGAAGACATCAAAGGCTCTCTCAGAGGCTTGCGAGGCTGTGGTCAATGTGAAGGGCAATGCCACTATCACCCTGAGCAACGACAAGGGCGAGAAGGTGGTGATGACCTATAATGCCAAGGCTGAGACTTTCGAGATGGACCGTACAAAGAGCGGCAAGACCGACTTCAGCAACGAGTTTTCTGTTGTCACTAAGGCTCCTACCTATGGAAAGATCAGCCAGTTCAGAATCTTCATCGACAAGAGTAGCGTCGAGGTCCTGGATGCTGAGGGCAAGATGGCGATGACCAACCTCGTGTTCCCAAGCAAACCCTATAATAAGATTGTTGTGAAAGGAAAGAGAAAGGGTAAGTATCAAGTTTACAAACTTGGAAAATAACAGCTAATATTCACTTCAAAAAAATAACTAACAATATGAATAAGTCAATGAAATTGACCTTAATCCCTGTGATGCTTTGTTTCTTTGCAATGGGATTTGTGGATTTGGTGGGTATAGCCTCCAACTATGTGAAAGAAGACCTCAACCTGAATGATGCTACAGCCAACCTGTTCCCATCATTGGTTTTCTTCTGGTTCCTGATTTTCTCTGTGCCCACGGGCATGTTGATGAATAAGATAGGTCGTAAGAAGACCGTGCTGCTCTCACTCTTGGTGACAGTCATCTCTCTTCTTCTGCCTTTGTTTGGCGAAACCTTCGGCATCATGCTTGTATCGTTCTCCCTCTTGGGTATCGGTAATGCGCTGATGCAGACATCGCTCAATCCGCTGGTTTCTGCCGTCACATCCGGTAAGAATTTGGCTTCAACATTGACATTCGGTCAGTTTGTGAAGGCTATTGCCTCATTCATGGCTCCATATATTGCCATGTGGGGTGCAGTGGCAAGCATTCCTGAGTTTGGATTGGGCTGGCGTGTGCTCTTCCCCATCTATATGATTATCGGTGTGTGTGCAACGCTGTTCCTGGCAGGAACTCCTATTGAGGAGGAGAAGACCGAGGGCAAGGCCTCTGGCTTTGTTGACTGCTTGGCTCTCTTGGGCAAGCCTATCGTGCTGCTTTCCTTCATCGGCATCATGTGTCATGTAGGTATCGACGTGGGCACCAACACCACCGCTCCAAAGATTCTGATGGAGCGTCTGGGCTGGACACTCAACGAGGCTGCCTTTGCCACATCGCTCTACTTCATCTTCCGTACCATCGGATGTTTCACAGGCACCGTCTTCCTTCGTATGATGAAGCCCCGTGTGTTCTTCACCATCAGCATCGTGATGATGGCGCTGAGTATGGCAGGCCTCTTCTTCGGCGAGAGCAAGATGATGCTCTATATTGCCATTGCCCTCGTGGGTTACGGCAACTCCAATGTGTTCTCCATCATCTTCTCGCAGGCTCTTCTCTCTGTACCCGAGAAGAAGAACGAGGTGAGCGGTCTGATGATCATGGGCTTGTTTGGCGGTACGGTATTCCCACTCATTATGGGTGTTGCCAGTGATGCCATCGGACAGATCGGTGCTGTATTGGTGATGGCAGTAGGTGTGCTCTATCTGTTCTCTTATATTAATAAGGTGAAGATGTAAACTTCTGAACTTGCAAAACTTGAATTAAAAAACAAAGATTATGAAAATAGAAGATTTGGATAAGAAATATTGTGTAGGTTTGGGCGAGATCCTTTTCGATGTTCTGCCTACAGGTTCTCAGTTGGGTGGCGCTCCTGCCAATTTCGCCTATCATGCCGGTCAGCATGGCTTGCATTCTGTAGCAGTCAGTGCCGTAGGCAGCGACTTGCTGGGCGACGAGGCTCTCAGATTGTTGGACGATAAGCACCTCAAGTACGTGATGCCACGTGTGGACTTCCCTACAGGAACCGTACAGGTAGAGCTCGATGCAGAGGGTGTTCCTACTTATGACATCAAGGAAGGTGTGGCATGGGACAACATCCCCTTCACCGACGACATCAAGGAGGTGGCTGCCAATGCCGGAGCTGTATGCTGGGGCTCTTTGGCTCAGCGCAACGAGGTAAGCCGCAAGTCTATCTATCAGTTCCTCGACCATACTCCCGAGGACTGCCTGAAGGTTTTCGACATCAACCTGCGTCAGAACTTCTATACCAAAGAGGTGATCTGTGAGAGCTTAAAGCGTTGTAATGTCTTGAAGATCAACGATGAGGAATTGATTACCATAGGTCGTCTCTTCGGTTATCCTGGTCTTGACATCGAGAACAAGTGCTGGCTCATCCTCGGTAAGTACAATCTCGACATGCTCGTGCTCACCTGTGGTGTGAACGGCAGCTATGTCTTTGCTCCAAGCTTCAAGTCGTTCCAGGAAACTCCTAAGGTAGAGGTTGCCGATACAGTAGGAGCAGGCGACAGTTTCACTGGTACTTTCTGTGCCAGCATTCTGAAGGGCAAGAGCATTGCCGAGGCTCACAAGCTGGCAGTAGAGGTAAGTGCATACGTGTGCACCCAGCATGGTGCCATGCCTGTGCTTCCTGAGAAATATACGAAGTAAGTTTCGTTTTTAGTATTTGGTAGTTGATATTTTGATAAAGGACTTCGCTTTACCTGGTCTGTGATGACCAAGGGCGGCGAAGTCCTTTTTGTGTGTCTTTGCTATTAAAAAATATTAATTTTTGTTTGTCTTATTTGTGGGTTTTCATTTTTGTTATATTTTTGCATATTACTATTGTGTAAACAATAACGATACAAAAATGAAAACCGGAAAGAAGCACATTATATTATATGTAATCCTTTTGTTGCTCGTCTTGGTGTCCTGTTCCGACAGGCGCACAGTGATAGGTGTGTCTCAATGTAGCGACGACATTTGGCGCCAGAAGGTGAACCGCGAAATCAAGATTGGGCAGTATCAGTATAAGAATGTGGACGTGGTCTTTGCCTCTGCCGACAACAATGGGCAGCGCCAGGCCCGGCAGATAGACAGTTTGGTGAAAACCAAGGTCGACCTCTTGGTGGTGGCTCCCAGTGATGTCAAGACTGTTGCGCCAGCGATAGAGCGTGCCTACCGTGCCGGTATTCCCGTCATTCTTTACGACCGCATGATAGAGTCTACCCACTATACTGCCTATATCGGAACCGACAATGTGGCGATAGGCAAGGAGGTGGCTGATTATCTGGCACACCAACTGCAGGGCAGGGGAACGGTTGTTGAGATAACGGGCGAGCGTGGCTCCACACCTGTTGCCGACCGTCATCGCGGATTTATGCAGGGCATGAAAGCCTTTCCGCAGATACAGGTGGTGACGTTGGAAGGCGACTGGAACCTGGCTGGTGCCAAGAAGTTGATGCGTCAGTATATGGATGCAGGCAAGCCTGTTGATGCAGTCTTCGGACATAATGATGCCGAGGCTTGGGGTGCGCAGCAGGCAGCCAAGGAGAAGAACCGCGATAAGCAGATGCTCTTTGTGGGTATCGACGGACTGCCTGGTGAGAACCAGGGAGTAGACCTTGTGGACAAGGGCGTGATGACAGCCTCGTATATCTATCCTACCAAGGGCGAGGCCATCGTTCCCTTAGCGATGAACATTCTGCAGGGCAAGCCCTACAAGCGCATGAACTATTTTCAGTCGGCACTTGTCACAGCCGAGAATGCCAAGTTGATAGACATGCAGTATAAAGAGATAGAAGGCCAGACGGCCAACTTGAATGCCATCTATTCGAGCATTAATGACTATATGAAGATGTACCGATGGCAGAAGATCATCAGCATCCTGGCTGTTGCTGTGGTTGTGCTGCTGCTCATCATGATATTCTATCGTCGTAAAGTGCGTCGGGAAAAAGAGAAACTCAACAAGCAGCGCAAGCAGATGGCAGACGAAAAGATAGCCTTCTTTACCAATGCCAGTCATCAGTTGCGTACGCCCCTTACCTTAGTATCAGGACCTTTAAGCCAACTGATGAAGGATGACAACTACACCGATGAACAGAAGATGCTACTGCAGGTGGTGTCGCGCAACGTGGGACAGTTGGAAACCTTGACCGCCGATGTGCTCAACTTCAAAGATCAGGTAGATGTGATGAACCAGGCTTCGACGGATGAGGCTTCCGAGAAGGAACTCTCTCAGCATGTGCTTCGCGACAGTCGCCATCAGATGTTGTTGCAACAAGATGTAGAGGAACTCTCCACCATCCTTGTTGTAGATGATAATGAAGATATTCGCACCTATTTACGTGTTTTGCTTTCTGATCATTACTACGTCATCGAAGCCTCAGATGGTCAAAATGGTTTACGTCTGGCCAAGGAGAGTGTGCCCGACCTGATCGTCAGCGATGTGATGATGCCTGTGATGGACGGACTCACCTTCTGTTCGAAGATCAAGGAGGATGAGGTAACCAGTCATATTCCTGTTATATTGCTCACCGCTCGCAGTGAGGAGTCACAGCGTATAGAAGGGTATGAGCATGGAGCCGATGCCTATCTCACCAAACCTTTCAGTGCCCATCTGCTATTGGCTCGTATCTCCAACTTATTGCAAGCTCGTCGACAGAGAAAAAATATGGATGCAAAGAACGTGCTTTCGGCAGAGTTTATACAGGCAGAGGCACCAGGAGAGCGGATGTTCTTAGAACGGTTTAAGAAGGTTGCTAAGTCGCATATAGGAAATGCCAACCTTCGCATGGACGACTTAGGCTCAGAACTGAGTCTTAGCAAGGTGCAGATGTATCGCAAGGTAAAGGCATTGACAGGAAAGACTCCTGCAGAGGTGCTTCGCGAAATGCGTATGCAAAAAGCCTATTCGCTCCTGAAGCAAACCGACAAGACCATCAGTGAGGTGGCTGCCGAGGTGGGCTTTGCCATTCCTGGTTACTTCTCAGCTTGTTTCAAGAAGCAGTTCGGCATCAACCCGACAGAGTTGAGAGACTGACAGGACTTCTCTCTCAACTTCCCTCTAACTTCTTTTATAACCCTGCTATTCCAACTTGTGCTGATTATTCAAACTCTCAGAAAAACAGAAGTCATATAAATGAACGAAATACTATAAAATAGTTGCATGTAACATAATTGCCATGTGATGAACGATTTTTTCTCTGTTGTCAATAAGGGATTTGCTATCTTTGCTGCCAGAAATTTGAATAAACAATAAATAGAATTACTATTAACAAAACCTTTATTTACATGGAGAAAATGAAAACTCTCTTGATGAGCATCTGCTTGTTGCTCGTCAGTGCGGTATCATTCGCCCAGGTCGAAGAGGCAAGTGGAAATGTTACCGACAACAGTGGAGAACCAGTTATTGGTGCCACTGTCACCGTAGTGGGGGGACAAGGAAATGCAGGTACTGTTACTGATATTGATGGTAACTTTACGGTGCAGGTTCAGTCCGGTTCAAAACTTTCTATCTCTTTTATGGGGTATAAGACTCAGGTGGTGAAGGCTGCCAAGGGTCTGCGCATCGTTCTCGAAGAAGATGCTAAGTTGCTCAACGAGGTAGTCGTTACTGGTTATACCACTCAGCGCAAGGCCGACCTGACAGGTGCCATCTCGGTAGTCAGCGTTGACGAGATAGCCAAGCAGAACGAGAACAACCCTATCAAGGCTCTTCAGGGCCGCGTTCCAGGTATGAATATTACAGCTGACGGTTCTCCTTCAGGAACAGCCACCGTACGTATTCGTGGTATCGGTACGCTGAACAACAATGATCCTCTTTATATTGTTGATGGTGTGCCAACCAAGGCTGGTATGCACGAACTCAATGGTAATGACATCGAGAGCATTCAGGTGCTCAAGGATGCTGCATCGGCTTCTATCTATGGTAGCCGTGCTGCCAATGGTGTCATCATCATCACTACCAAGAAGGGTAAGGAGGGCAAGGTGAAGGTCGACTTCGACGGCTCTATCTCGGTTTCTACTTACGCTCATAAGATGGATGTGCTCAATGCAAAGGAGTTTGGTCAGGTGATGTGGCGTGCCTATATGAACGATGGTATGGATCCTAACACCAATGGTCTGGGCTACAGCTACGACTGGAGCTATAACGAGCAGGGCAACCCTGTGCTCAACGGCATCAGTATGAAGAAGTATCTCGACGATGCGGGTACAACACCTGCTGCTGATACTGATTGGTTTGATGAGACAACTCGCACAGGTGTAGTACAGCAGTATAACGTATCTGTTAGTAAGGGCTCAGACAAGGGTAGTAGTTTCTTCTCTTTGGGTTACTACAAGAACTTGGGAATTATCAAACATTCAGATTTCAACCGCTTCTCAGCTCGTATGAATACAGAGTACAAGCTCTTGAAGAATAATTGTCTTACTGTAGGCGAGCACTTCACTGTCAACCGTACTTCTGAGGTTGCGGCTCCTGGTGGCTTCTTGCAGAATGTGTTGCAGTTCAATCCATCTCTGCCTATCTATACTGAGGATGGCAACTATGCAGGTCCTGTAGGAGGTTATCCAGACCGTTACAACCCAGTGGCAGTGTTGGAACGCAACAAGGACAACCGTTATACCTACTGGCGTATGTTTGGTGATGCTTATGTAAACCTCAACCTCTTCAAGGGCTTTAACATCCGTTCCACCTTTGGTCTCGATTACTCACAGAAGCAGCAGCGATTCTTTACTTATCCTGTTACCGAAGGTAATGTGGCTAACGACAAGAATGCAGTAGAGGCCAAGCAGGAACACTGGACCAAGTGGATGTGGAATGCTGTGGCTACATATAACAAGGAGATAGGTCAGCATCGCTTCGACCTCATGGCAGGTATGGAGTTGAACCGTCAGGATGATATCTACTTCTCTGGTTATAAGGAAGGTTTCGCAGTACTCAACCCCGATTATATGTGGCCTGATGCAGGTACTACCGGAGCACAGGCTTACGGTGGAGGATCAGGCTATTCGCTCGTGTCTTTCTTCGGTAAGGCCAACTACAACTATGCCGACAAGTACATGGCTTCGTTCACTATCCGTCGTGACGGTAGCTCTCGTTTCGGTAAGAACAATCGTTATGCCACCTTCCCATCTGTATCTGCAGGCTGGCGTATCAATCAGGAGAACTTCCTGAAGAAGGCTTCTTGGATTGACGATTTGAAGATTCGTGCATCTTGGGGACAGACTGGTAACCAGGAAATCGACAACTTGGCTCGCTATACCATCTTTGTTAGCAACTATGGAGTGGGTGAGAATGGTGGTCAGAGTTATGGTACCTCTTACGATATCGCAGGAACCAATGGCGGAAGCACATTGCCTTCGGGTTTCAAGCGCAATCAGATTGGTAATGACGACATCAAGTGGGAAACAACCACACAGACCGACTTGGGTCTCGACTTCGCTTTCTTTGGCAATACCCTCTATGGTAACTTCGACTGGTACTTCAAGAAGACCAAGGACATCTTGGTTTATATGCCTGGTATCGCCGTTATGGGTGAGGGAAGCTCACAATGGATCAATGCAGGCGAGATGGAGAACCGCGGTTTCGAGTTCAACATCGGTTATCGCAACAAGACCAACTTTGGTCTGAAGTACGACATCACCGCCAACATTTCTTCTTATCGCAACGAAATTACAGCGTTGCCTACTACTGTAGCAGCTAATGGTACCTTTGGTGGTAATGGTGTGAAGAGTGTTATCGGTCATCCTATGGGTGCACAGGTAGGATATGTATGCGATGGTATCTTCAAGAGCCAGGAAGAAATCGACAACCATGCCACTCAGGAAGGTGCAGGCTTAGGACGTATGCGCTGGAAAGATTTGGATCATGATGGTAAGATTACTGAGCTTGACCAGACTTGGATTTATGATCCTGTGCCCGACTTCACTTATGGCTTCAATATCTACTTGGAGTACAAGAACTTCGACTTCACCGCTTTCTTCCAGGGTGTACAGGGTGTAGACATCATCTCTGACCTGAAGAAAGAGACCGACATCTGGGCAGGTCTTAATATCGGCTTCTTGAACAAGGGACATCGTCTGTTGAACGCATGGTGTGTGGACAATCCATCCAGCAATATTCCTGCTGTTACCCTTTCCGACAATAATAACGAGAAACGTGTATCTACTTATTGGGTAGAGAATGGTAGTTATCTGAAACTGCGCACCATCCAGTTGGGTTACAATTTCCCAAAGAGCATCGTCTCCAAGCTCTCTATGCAGCGCTTGCGTATGTATGTCAGTGCACAGAACCTGTTCACCATCAAGAGCAGCAGCTTTACTGGTGTAGATCCTGAGAATCCAAACTATGGATATCCTATCCCTCTCAACCTCACATTTGGTCTTAACGTAACATTCTAAAAGAGTCAAATTATGAAAAAGATATTATATTCTGTCCTTACCGTTCTTGCCTTGGTGGGTACGACAAGTTGCTCTGACTTTCTGGACGACCAGAAACCTCAGGGTGTGCTCGACAGCGACATGGTGAAGGACCCAAGCAATGTGGATAACCTGGTTATCTCGGCTTACGCTGTCTTCACAACAGCCGAAGACGTCAACTCTTCCTTCTCGATGTGGAACTTCGATGTCCGCAGCGATGATGCCTATAAGGGTGGCAACGGAACCAGTGATGGTGACGTATTCCATCAGTTGGAGATAGAGCAGGGTGTGCTTACCACCAACTGGAATATCAACGATATGTGGGTGCGCCTTTACAACTGTATCTCACGTGTCAACTCAGCCATCTCTGTGCTTGAGACCACCAGTGACAGCTATCAGCTCAAGGCTCAGCGTTTAGGCGAGATGAAGTTCTTGCGTGCCTACGCCCACTTCCTGTTGAAGCGTCTCTACAAGAACATTCCTTTCATCATGGATGCCAACCTGAAGCAGGAAGACTACAATACCCTTTCCAACACTGAGTTCAACAACGATGAGGGCTGGCAGCAGATTATCAACGATGTGGAGTATGCCTATAGTGTGCTTCCAGTGAAGCAGACCGATAAGGGTCGTCCTTCCAAGGCAGCAGCTGCAGCCTTCCTCACCAAGGCTTATCTCTATAAGGCTTATCGCCAGGATGATCCTTCATCCAATCAGGTGACCAGCATCAACAGAGAAGACTTGCTAAAGGTCATCGAGTATAGCAATCCTGACATCTATAGCGCAGGTGGCTTCGATCTCGAGGCTGACTTCCACAACAACTTCCGTCCTGAGACACAGTACGAGAATGGTGTGGAGAGCATCTGGGCCATGCAGTATTCTATCAACGACGGTACCAAGTATGGTAACCTGAACTGGAGCTACGGTCTTATCGTGCCTAATATCCCTGGTGTTACCGATGGAGGTTGTGACTTCTACAAGCCCAGTCAGAATCTTGTGAACGCCTATCGTACCGATGCCGACGGTCATCCTTTCATTGACACCTTTAATAATAAGGACTACGACTTGACACAGGATGCTGACCCACGTCTGTTCCTCACTGTAGGTCTGACGGGTCTTCCATACGAGTTCAACAGCAAGTACATGATGGACGCCAGCTCCACATGGAGCCGTTCTAATGGTCTTTATGGTTATTATGTAACCTTGAAGCAGAACGTAGATCCAGACTGTGGTTACATGGTAAAGGGCTCTTGGTGGGGTACACCTATGAACCGCATCGTGTTCCGTTATGCCGACGTACTCTTGGAGCGTGCTGAGGCTTATGCACAGTTGGCCATCAAGGGCGAAGGCGATGCCAAGCAAGCTATCAACATCGTTAACGACATCCGCAAGCGTGCTAAGCAGAGCACGGGTATGATAGCCAACTATCCAAGCGACTATGGCGTGAAGTTCAACATCTCTACCTATGACGGCAACTACAGCGCAGAAGAAACCTTGAAGATTGTCAAGATGGAGCGTCGTTTGGAGATGGGTATGGAGAGTGAGCGCTTCTTCGACCTTGTGAGATGGGGTGAGGCAGAGAAGGTGCTCAACAAGTACTTTGCTGAGGAGACCAACAACTGCTCTATCTATGGAGATGCTCACTTTACAGCCAACAAGAATGAATATCTGCCAATACCTTTCTCACAGGTAGCGGCATCCGACGGACATTACACACAGAACATAGGAGGATGGTAATATGAAAAAGTTATTATATCTATTGATGGGCATTCTTGCCCTCACAGCCTGCAGCGAGGACAATGTGTCCGACCTGCAGCTCACAGGAGGCTGCTCTGTTACAGAGCTGGCACTCGATGATTATGAAGGAACTGTAGACAAGGCTGCACGTACCATTACCGTACGTGTGCCAGAGACCTACGACATCAGTCAGATGACCTTGAGCAAACTCACACTCAGCGATGGTGCTGTGTGTGATGCCAAGGTGGGCGACAAGATGAATATGCTCCTTGCACAGACCTTGCGCGTGAAGAATGGCGATGTGTTCCTCGACTGGACTCTCGTTGCCAAGCGCGATGAGGCAAAGATTCTCTCTTTCAAGGTGAATGGTATCTATACAGGAGCCATTAACGAGAGCAACAAGACCATTACCATTAATGTACCACAGACGGTGGACATCACCAAGCTGATACCTTCTATCAAGGTGAGCGAGAATGCTACTGTCGCACCTGTTTCGGGTGCACCAGTCGACTTCACGAATCCTGTGGCCTATACCGTAACCAACAATACGGCTACAAGCACCTACACTGTAACCGTCAATCAGATAGGCAAGCCTACTGCTGTATTCGCAAGCTTGGCTCTGACGATGGACGAGCTGGTGCCTGAGGAGAAGGCTGCCTGCGAGTGGATGCTCGCGAATGTGGACAACTCTATCTATGCTTCGTTTACTGATATCAAGAATGGCAATGTAGACTTGAGCGAGTGTAAGGTGATATGGTGGCACTTCCACAAAGACGGTGGAGTGGACGGTAAGGCGAAATTCGAGCAGGCTGCTCCTGAGGCTATTGCCGCACAGGCTGTGCTGAGAGACTACTACAAAGCTGGTGGCTCCTTCCTCTTCACACGTTACGCTACCAATATGCCAGGCGAGTTGGGTATCGACAATAATGGATTGGTACCAAACAACTGCTGGGGACAAGTGGAAAATGACGCCGAAACTTGTGGAGGTCCTTGGGACTTCAAAATGGGCAATGATGCCGCAGGTTCTCATTCCGACCACGCCCTCTATCAGGGACTGGTGAAAGGTGATGACGCCAACAGTGTATACACTACTGATGCCAACTACCGCATCACCAACTCTACTGCTCAATGGCATATTGGAGTCGACTGGGGTGGTTTTGACAATTATGCCGTATGGAGAGAGAAGACTGGTGCCATCGACCTGGGTTACGGTGGTGACGGTGCTGTCGTGGTATGGGAGTATCCTGCCAAAGAGAATTCAGGTAAGACCCTCTGTATAGGTTCTGGTTGCTACGACTGGTACAGCGTAGGTCCTTTCACAGAGAAGTTCCATGCTAATGTGGCCATCATGACCAAGAATGCATTTAATTATCTTATGAACCATTAACAATAAACAAAAATGAAGACAATGATAAATTCTATAATATTGGCGTCATGCCTCGCTTTGCCTCTCGCTTCATGCAGCGACAGCGATGCTGCCCCCGAGCAGAAGGACTGGTCTACCACTACTTATTTCAACTCATCCGATGCTGCAGCACAGGATACTTATTACAAGCCTGCTGTGGGCTATGTAGGCGACCCTATGCCTTTCTTCGATCCAGTGGCTGGCGATTTCAAGGTGTTGTATCTGCAGGACTTCCGTCCTAATCCTGAAGGAACTTACCACCCCATCTGGGGTGTAAGTACCAAGGATGCTGCCCACTATACTGCTTTGGGTGAACTGGTTTCTTGTGGCACCCTGAAGTCGCAGGATGCTGCCATCGGTACTGGTTCTACCATCTACGATGAGGCAAGTAAGCTTTACTATACATTCTATACAGGTAATAAGTATAAGCCTACAGGTGACGAGAGCGCACAGGCTGTGATGGTAGCAACTTCTGCCGATTTCAAGACCTGGACCAAGGATCGTACTTTTTTGATCAAAGGTCAGGACTTCGGCTACGATAAGAACGATTTCCGCGACCCATTCGTGTTTAAGGGTGATGATGGCAAGTTCCACATGCTCATTTCTACCAAGAAGGGTGGCAAGGGTAGCTTAGCTGAGTTCGTATCTGACGACTTGAAGAACTGGACTGACAATGGTGTGTTCATGACCATGATGTGGGACCGTTTCTACGAGTGTCCTGACCTCTTCAAGATGGGCGACTATTGGTACTTGGTGTATAGCGAACTTCATCATGCTGTACGCAGAGTGCAGTATTTCAAGGGAAGAACACTTGACGAGTTGAAGGCTTGTACCGCCAATGATGCAGGAATATGGCCTGATGCTCACGAGGGCTTCCTCGACAGCCGTGGTCTTTATGCCGGCAAGACTGCCAGCGATGGTACCAACCGCTATTTGTGGGGCTGGTGTCCTACTCGAAGCGGTAAGGACAATACTGCTGTGGGTGCTTCGCCTGCAGAGCCAGAGTGGGCTGGCAACTTGGTTTGCTATAAGCTCATCCAGCATGAGGACGGTACGCTGACACTCGGACAGGTTGATGCCGTGAGCGAGAAGTACAACCAGGATGTTGCCGTAGAGGTGAAGGAGAGCCAGAACATGACCGAGGCAGATGGCACTTATACGCTTGCAGGCAATGCCGAGCAGCCTGATGCCTACATGCTGATGGGCCGCTTGGGCAGTCACAACAAGATCAGCTTCACCGTCACCACTTCCAACAAATGGGATAAGTTTGGTATCTCTATGGTTCGTGGCTCTGACTCTAAGAAGTATTACACCATGGTTGTCAACCCAGAGGATGAGAACAACCGCAAGGTAAACTTTGAGGAGCAAGGCGTAGAGGGTAAGGGCTTCATTGCCGGAATTGATGGCTACGTGTTTGCCCGTCCTGCCGACAATGTGTACAACGTCACCATCTACACCGACAACAGTATCTGTGTGATGTACATCAATGATGTTTGCAGCTATACCAACCGCATCTATGGTATTCAGAAGAACTGTTGGAGTATCAATAGCTATAATGGCGCCAACGTCAAGATTAGCAACCTGAAGATCAGTCAGTATTAATTGAGAAAGTAGATCAGACACATCGTTTTTTCAAAACACCATAACTTTGCGAGGCTCATCTCCCTTTTTGGGGGATGGGTCTTTTTGGTTTTTAGGAATCTTCCCCATTTACGAAAAGGAGAATGATAAAATACAGCTACATGAACTCATATTCGGAAAGTTAGGAGCAGACTCCTGAATGGACTTCAATCAATACGGGGAACTACTCATCCCATTCCTCGAATTCCAATTCCAGTTCCTTGTACTCGGGTTTGTGGGTGCTGTTCTCACGGTCTTCTTTCTTGGCTTCTTCGCTTGTGGCATTGCTCACTGAGAGGCCAATGAGGCGGATGGGGTGGGCGGAGGAATACTCCACCTGCTTGAGCAGAAGTTTGGAGAGAGGCAGTATGTCGGCCTTGCTCTTCAGAATCTTGTCTTGCGAGATGCTTCTTGTTATCTGGGTGAAGTCGGCAAACTTGATTTTCAGGGTGAGGGTGCGGCCTTCGAACTCGCTGCGGGCTATGCGGGTAAGCAACTCCAGAACGGTGTGATAGAGTTGTATGATGACGGCAGAGGGAGTGTATATATCCTCTAAGAAAGTCTGTTCGCATCCCACAGACTTCCTTTCGCGATACGTAACGACGGGGCGATTGTCGATGCCACGTGCAAAATGGTAGAAGACATGACCAGCCTTGCCAAAAACCTCGACGAGATGCTGTTCTGAAACCTTACGCAGGTCGGCTCCGCGGTAAATGCCCATGTAGTGCATCTTCTGCAGAGTCTTCTTGCCTACGCCCCAAAAATCTTCCACGGGCAGTTGAGAGATAAAGTCGAGAGCCTTGTCGGGGTGAATGGTGCAGATGCCGTCGGGCTTGCGATAGTCGGAAGCCACCTTGGCGAGAAACTTGCAATAGCTGATACCTGCCGATGCGGTGAGTCCTGTCTCTGCTTTGATGCGTGCCTTGATTTCGCGTGCCACATCTACAGCCAGCTCTATACCTTTCTTATTATGGGTGACATCGAGAAAGGCCTCGTCGATGGAGATAGGTTCTATGAGGTCGGTATAATCCTGGAAGATGTGGTGAATCTGCTGCGACACCTCTTTATAATGTTCGTGTCGGCAAGGCACGATGTGGAGGTCGGGGCAGAGGCGCTTGGCCTGTGCGATTGACTGTGCAGAATGTACTCCGAAGCGACGTGCCTCATAGCTGGCAGTAGACACCACACCACGTGGACCGTCGAAGCCTACCGCAATGGGTTTGCCCCGAAGTTCAGGATTGTCTCTTTGCTCTACTGCCGCAAAGAAGGCATCCATATCAATGTGTATGATTTTTCTATTCTCCATTCTCATGCAAAAATACAAATAAATCCTTGTTTATGCAAATTTCATTTCTATCTTTCTCAACTTTCGCTGGGTTCAGGAGTTTAGATGATAAAGGAGTTATCACTCCCTTCGGTCGTTAAAAGTTATAGCCATCAGAACGTCGTTTTCGCATCCCTATAGGGACGAGGCTCCATCCCTAATAGGGACCGAGGCTCATCGGTAGTAGGGATAGAGGCCCAGCCTTAGTAGGGGCTGAGATGACATCATATTACATTTTTTCCTTATTTTCTTGTGGGGTTAAAATGATTATTGTATCTTTGCAACGGATCATTCCTCGCAAGAGGTTTGGACCCTACATTCAGGCAGTCTTGATCATTTCAAGTCTGCCTGTCTTATTTTAAATACTTTTGCTGTGTCGCAATTAAAGCTTGAGGTACAGATCTTCATGAAGTTTTCATGGGAATACAAGCTTCTTCCATAAGTGGAGAAAAAGGCAAAGCTGAGCCACGATGAACAGTTGAAGCGGTACCGATTGGCGAGAGAAAGGGTTGGGATGAGGTGACTAAAAATGAATCATTTAGTTGCCAAACTTGCTGACCAAAAGGCAGAGAAATAACAGGAAGAACAATCCTGACAGACTACCGAAAACCATCATAGCAACCACTACCCCAGAAGAATGATTTCCGTCGAAGTATACCTTGTTCTGCCACTGGCAGAGCGCAAAAAAAAGCAGTGCCATGGCGAATGCTGCCCGTGTGATGCCTCTTGAAGTTTTAGGCTTTGGGGCTCTCTTCTTGATAACGACTTTAATCTCCATATTCATTGCATTAATGCGTAAAGGCATATTTCATATATAACTGGTTGCAAATATAGAAAAAAGAATCGAATAATCCAAGTGTTTTAATAAAATTGTTATCGCAAAAGAAGTGATTTCTCGGTGTACTGAGCCACACCGTAGGCTTTCTTTGGGTCCTGCTTCTTGGCGGGGTTGCCCATCATTGCAATACTGTAATTGATCATTTGCTTTTAAGATTAAAATGTGAATATAATAGTGATAGAACACCGTTAGAATATTGTTTTTGCATCCCTATAGGGACGAGGCTCCATCCCTAATAGGGACTGAGGCTCATCGGTAGTAGGGATAGGGGCTTGGCCTTAATAGGGGCTGAAATGGCGAAACAGTGCCGTTTCCATTCGATTTTTCTCTTTTTCTCTTCTTTTTTGCTCATATCCTTGCGAGTTTTAAAAGTTTATTGTATATTTGCAGCGTGAGGGATGGGGATAACCTTCAGAGACCCGCTCTCATTCCAGCCAGGCTTTTCAGTCTGGCTTTTTTATTAGCACTATTTTATCATTGTGTATGCAGTATATTCTTTCGAATTTCCTGTATTGGGTCGTGTTTCTGAGGCCTAAGAATTTTGCGAGTCCTGCATAGAAGTTTTCTGCCGAGAAATTATCGTTAGGAAAAAAATAACCGCAACCTTAGAGTCAGGCTTAGAAGCGCAATGCTTGAGGGCGTTTCTGATATTGTTAGGTGTTCCACTCTCAGCTCCTGCAACTTCAAAAGGAAGATTATCCCATGTTCCCTCACAACATTTTACCTTATATCTGTTTTGAGGTTCTGCTTCCAAAATAACAACGTGTCCATTTTTTACGCCTGCATCTTGCGAATAGGTTTCGTACCAGCCCTTGTCTTTGTTAAGGTTATGTTCGTTATGGATAGCCTTGATACCTCCGCTTTCCATATCCATACTTATTTCTCGATATTCTTTATTTCTTAAGAGACTGTCATAAATAGGCTTATTTCTCTTGATTCGCTTAGATACCTCCTCCTTCGTGTATCTTAGTAATCTGCATGCCTCGCATAACTGGTTGTTGTTTACACGATTTGATAGCTTAACGTCCCCTCCCTTCGCCACATCGCAGTCGTTACACCGCTTGATGGTATAAGGATTGTAGTCGGGCATGGTTTTACCCTGCTTGCCACTGTTGAAACGGAAAATATTGTATCGTTCGCCGTTCATGGCCTCCTCGCCCCTGCTCATGGCTTCAGCGTGCTCTGTGGCCGGATATTTCTGCTTGCGCACCTGGACCACGGTACAGCGGCAGTTCCATCCATTCGGCGGGTAATAGGTTTCCCAGAAAGAGTCGATCATGGGGAGTGTCACCCCATCGAGGGCAGCGTGTTCCGGGCGCACCTTGTCATCCTTGGCCGTGCGGTACTGCAGGTTGTATCGGTCGCCGTCCTCGCTAAACTGTTCCCACTTCGCCGCCATGGTGGCGGAAGCCTGTACGAAGTTGTATTCGGCGTGAAGATAGTTGGCATTGTAGGTGTCGTTGATCTTCCGGACATCGTTCAGAAAGCGTTCGAACGGCTTTTTATTGCCATTCTCATCGAGCATGGAAGGGAAAGCCTCGTTGAGCTCGTGGAATGTCTTGATGCCCGAGAAGACGTAGTTGGAGCGGGTAAGCCGCTCGCGCATCTTATCGCTCATCTTGACCTTTTGGAAGCCGCCATCAAGGATGCCCGCATGGGTGGTAATGAAGGTGGGTGAAAATAAAAAAGCCGACGAAACTTCGTCGGCTTATGGCTGTGATGGTTTAGGGGTTATATGTTATCATCCTGGCAGAGCATGAGTACCCACAACAAGGTGCTTATAAACATAGTGATACCACACAGAATCAATAGGTCGGAAGCCCAGTCAGGTGCCTTTGCTCCCATAACCCAGTCGCAGAGAACCAGTCCTATAATAAAACTTACGACTGCAATCCAGCCGCAGACGGTTCTGTCTTTCATTGGTGTAACTTTGTATTCTGCCATAATGATGTTTAATTAGTAACACGCTGCAAATATAGAAAAAAGAATCGAATAATCCAAACGTTTTAATAAAATTGTTATCGCAAAAGGGGGTATACCTAACATTGTTTTTGACTTCTCAAACTTTCGAAACAAGCGAAAGTTCTCATACTTAAATAGAGAATTTTGTGATAAAATAATTAATGGCAGTCAGCAACTCGTCAAGATTATTTTTGATAACGTCTAATACAATATCTCCGTCAATATCAAAATAACCATGTGCAATATGGTTACGAATGCCTATGACATCTTGCCAAGGTATTTCTGGACGTTCATCTAACAAACGGGATTGGGTTAATTTATCTATCTGTTTAACCCCTTCTCCAATAGCCTCTATAAGCATACAACTGGCTGCAAGATTTTTCATGCCTTCTGGCGTACTATAGTAATCATCTACATTTTGTATATCCTTATTCCAATCTTGCAATTGTACTATAGCTTTTTTTATTTGCAATAAGGTACCTGCTATTCTATTTGATAATGTATATTCCGTCATGTTCTATTTCTTTAAGAAGGTATGGATTGATACGTTTGTGTATTCTTACTATATCGACTGAGCATTCCAGTAAGTTTTCTAAAAAGCGCTTAAGTCTGACAACAAGAAACATTTTCGGTTCCATATCTACACATATATCAACATCGCTACCTTCTTTCTGTTCATTTCTTGAAACAGAACCAAAGAGACGTAATGATTTTACTCCGAAGTTACTTTTTAGTTCTTCGGCGTGAGATAAAATCAGTGAAATGTAGTATTCTCTTGACTTCATAATCATTGTCTTTTTATTCAGGTATGGATCATGCAAATCGAATGCATAGCGTCAAGCTTGTTTGAACGTTTTGCTGAGATGCAACTTATCTTCTGCAAAGATAATGCAAACGAGCGTAGAATATCAAGCTTGCTTGAATATTATGCCGAGTGCAGCTTATCTTCTGCAAAGATACAAAAAATATCTATTAATGCAATAGTAATGAATGAAAAAGTACTGATTTTACTCAATACGACTATTTTAACGGAAAATACAGAACTCGGTGATGAAGGTGGGTGTAGATAAAATTAGCTGATATAGAAAAAAGAATCGAATAATCCAAGTATTTTAATAAAATTGTTATCGCAAAAGAAATGACTTTTATGTTGAATCTTGAGATTGATGGAAAGGAAGCCGTCAAGATTGAAAAAAGGGGTGCCACAAATGCGTGGCACACCCTTTATGTTAAAGATAAGTGTGATTTTATTTCTGGCACTCCTTGCACGGAGTCCAAGGCTTCAGCTGTTTGAAGAAGTCGTTGCCCTTGTCGTCTACGAGGATGAATGCAGGGAAGTCCTCTACGGTAATCTTCCAGATAGCCTCC